>Ga0222712_10000324_pt1 | contig 66508 bp, 38 predicted proteins | sample C33_657DmetaG_FD_165043 | JGI IMG/M metagenome (GOLD analysis project Ga0222712, IMG submission 165043) | Estuarine water microbial communities from San Francisco Bay, California, United States - C33_657D | ecosystem: Environmental > Aquatic > Marine > Unclassified | place: USA: California... | reverse complement strand
CTCTTTGCTACACCATCTGGTCATGGGTGCTGGTGACCCTGCCGATCACGACCGTGATGAGCGCGGTGTATGCGATTCCGGTATTCTCGGTCTTCTTCGGCTGGCTCGTCCTCGGGGAACAGCCCTCACTGCTCACCCTGCTCGGCGGCGCGGTCACCCTCGCCGGCGTCGCCTGGGTGCAGTCGCTGACACGGAAAGAGAAGTCGTAAGGTAGGGACAGCACCACGTGCTGTCCTATCTTACCCTAGTGACAACCCCTAGGACGGCACGTGGTGCCGTCCCTACCTGGGGATCACTTACCCAAATCCGCCGCAGTCCAAGGCGCCGTGCGACCTTTGGTCGCTTCGCGGACCTTCTTGACGTCCTCCACCTTGACCGCCGGAGCCTGGTTACCGAACGCCGAACGGACGTAGGTCAGGACATCGGCCAGCTGCTGGTCATCGAGGCCCATGGGCGGCATCGGCACGAGTCCGTAATCCTTGCCCAGCACCTTGGTCGGACCAGCCAGACCGTGGATGGTCAGTTTGATGAGCGCCTGAGGATCGCCGGCGACCCACTCGCTCTTGGCCAATGGCGGATATACACCCGATAGTCCCTGTCCGGTGGCCTGGTGACAGTTCAGACAGAGTGCCTCGTAGATGGCCTGACCTGGAGAGACGACCGCCGGTCCGCTGCTGACGATCTTCTTGATGTAGCTGGCCTGCGGTGCCGGCAACTCGGTCGCGAGATTACCCGCTGACGGGGCCAGATGACGGACGGTCTGCTTGAGGGCGTAATCAAGGAACTTGTCGGAGGGGCGATCGAGGGATTTGAGGGCGACGCGCAACGCATCGGGTCCGCCGACGTGACTCAGCGCCACGACGGCTTCGAGGCGGACACGCGGATGCTCGTCGGTGACGGCGCGTTCAAGGCGTGCTTGCCAGCCGTCAGCGAAATCCGCGGACCATTCGCCGGCGACCCGTGCGGCGTAGGCGCGAATCCTGAAGTCCGCCGCCCTCTGCATCCGGTCGATGAGCGCAGGACGCACAAGACCATGCGCCTGCAGGACGCCCGCGACCTCCATCAGCATACGCTCGTCCTGGGATCGGGATATCAGCTTGTCCGCCGCCGCGGCCACCCGGTCGGTCGGACTATAGAAGAGAATACGGCGGGCATGGTAGCGCGTCCAACGTTCGGGAGACGACAGATGCGAGAAGAGGTCGCTCTCCATCAGGTAACGGAGGTCGGGCTGCTTCACAGAGGGCAGGCCCTTGGCGGTGATGCGCCAGATGCGACCGTGCGAGCGATCGCGACGCGGGTCCGCATAACTGGCCTGGTAATGACCGATGACGGCATTGAACCAATCACAGGCATACAAGGCGCCGTCAGGCCCGACCGAGACGTCCACCGGGCGGAAGGCCTTGCTGGACGAGATGATGGGGCTGACGATGCGCTCGGTCTTGAAGCCCGCGCCGTCGTCCACGAAGCGATGCAGATCCAAGGTGTTGCCGTAGTAACCGCCGATGAAACCGGCGCCCTGCAATTCGGGCGGCATGGCCTTGGTGCCGACGATCTCTACGGAGGTGGACTTCAACGGTGAATCGAACAGGGAATGCGTCCCGGCATATTCGTCGGGGGTCTCGATGGCGCCGAGACCAGGCAGGCTGTAATACCCGGCCACGCGGTCGCCGCTCTTATGGAAGGGCTGGAAATAGTCGTCGAAGGCAACGCCCCAGCAGTTGTGCCCGGCCTTGCCATACTGGAAGAACGGCTGGAGACGCTGGTTCTTGAGGTCGTAGCGCATCAGGCCCGACTTCGGCAGCCTGACGATCCCGCGCGGCGTCTCGACCTTGGTGATCGCATGCAGGCCCTGGCTCATCCACAACGTACCGTCCGGCCCGTGGCTGATCGAGTTCACGAGCTGATGCGTATCACCTACACCGAAGCCCGACATCAGCACGACGGTCTTCTCGGGATCGGCCTTGCCGTCGCCATCGTGATCGGCCAGCAAGAGCAGGCGATCGAAGTCGCAGACGAAGATGACGGCGGACTTCCCATCCTCCATAAACGGCTCGACGCCCTGAACCATCGTGAGGCCTTCGGCGAAGCGGACCGATTTGTCCGCCTTGCCATCTCCGTCGGTGTCCTCGAGGCGAAGGATATAGTCACGTGGCTTCACGCCGGGCACGGCCTGCGGATAGGTCGGCGAGCAGCAGACATAGAGACGCCCCTTGGCGTCCCAGGACATCTGGGTGGGCTTGGCGACGCCGAGATGCTCGTCGGCGAAGAGGTTCACTTCGAAACCCTCGGCGACCTTGAAGGTGGCCTGTTCCTCGGCCGCGGTCATGACCTTCTCGGTGGCGATGGCCGGACCGGCCTGAGGCGCAGGGGCTGCGGACTTCTCACCTCGGGCCAGAGCCTGGATGTGCCGATCCCAAGACGCGACCAAGGGCTTATAGGCTTCGAAGTTCTGCTTCAACGAAGGCACGGGGCCGAAGCCCTTGCCGTAGTTCTGGGAAATGCGGTCACCATAGACGAAAGACCAGTTCGCCGGCCGCCAGCAATCGGCCCAGAGGCGGTTCTTCTCGACGATCGCCGTACGTAATTCGGCCGGGAGATGAAGGGTTTCTGGCAGCCCCAAAGAACGTGCCACCGCCTTGCCGACCTTGGACAATCCAACCGGCGAGAGATGCATGCCATCGGCGGATTCTTCGCCACGCGTCGACTCGGTCAGGTCGATATAAGGCAGGCCGCGCTGCCGGGCGATGTCCGCCACCGCGGAGGCGTAAGCAGCCAGATCCTGTTGTCGCTCGGGCGTGGTCAGGTCCGGCGGACGGCTCGAAGGCATGAACCCCACCGGAGACAACAGCACGATGCGCGGGGTGTGGCGCGTGAACTCGTCCAGCAGGCGATGAGTGTCGGACTTGAACTTGGCCAGACCTGCGGGACCTTGCAGCGCCTCGGCCTGTCCGAACTGCAGGATGAGCGTGGTCGCGCCGACCGTCTCGAGCTGCCCCTTCCAAGGACCGAAGTTGAGGTCGCGCCACTGCTCATGCACGGTGTCAGCCTCCCAGGCCATCGAGCGGAAGACGGGGCGCTTGTCCGCGTAAGCCATGGCCAGGCGTTGCTCGATCTCCCCGGCCTTGGCTTCGCGGACGAGGTTCTCCTGGCCGATGAAGACGACGACTTCATCCTGTCCGAGGGCGAACTTGCCATCCTTGAAAGGGGTCGGCGGCGTCCAGGCGGACTTGGGTTCGCCGAAGCGATTCAGCACCTCGTCGCGGGTCGTGACCGGCACTTCGGTCATCGGATCGATGGTGATGTTCCGGAAACGGATCTCGGCCTTGCAGTTGCCGTGGATCTGGAGGCCGATGAGCCCGTAGGCGTCATCGATGGACGGATCGGTCTCGGTGTAATCGACGGTGTTGCGTCCGTTGAGATAGATCATGACGCGCGGCCCGACCGCGACGACCTCATAGGTGTTCCACTCGCCCACTTTCTCCAGCGCCTTCAGTTCCGCCTCGCTCTTCACCCCTTGGGAACCGACGCCCGTGCCGACCTTGGCGAGGACCTTCTTGCGACGGGATTCGTCGTAAAGCGACCCTGTGTAGCCGGCGCCGATGTCGGCCTGATACCCGACCATCTCGTTCGGAGGGTTCGTCGCGCGGAGGCTGCGGAACTGCACGCCGCCGTTCACGAAGCCTTCGGTGCCGACGAGCTTGTATTCGAGCTTCAGCCGGAAGTTGAAGAAACTGCGCTTCGTGGTCAGGAACTCGTTGCGCGGATTGCCCTGCAGCGAGCCGCCGACGATCGCGCCATCCTCGACGCGCCAGACCTTGGGGTCGCCGTCCCAGCCGGCCAGGCTCTTGCCGTCGAACAATGGAGTCGTCGCGGCGTCTAGGCCGTAGGCTCCGAGGAACAGCCAAAGCAAGGAAGTCAGTCGCTTCATGGGGTTGGTTGTTAGGCAATCCGACAGGAGGATTGTTCCAACTCCAAATGACAACGTTCGCCGGATGGTGAACGTCTGGTAGGGGCGGGACTACGTCACGCCCTAGGTCACGACTAAGTCGTGACCCTACCTGCAGGCCACCATTCGGCGGCCTGAATAAACAAAAAGACCGAAGGCCTCTCGACCTCCGGTCCTCGTAACCTCAGGGACTCCGGCCCTCCAGACTCAGGCCAATCCCAGATGCTTCAGCGCTTCAGGCGTCGGGCCCGGGAAGTCGACCATCGGGACGTTGCCCACGTAGCCGATGTCCTTCCAGCCCTGCGGCGTGGTGTAGTACCCGCTGGCGGCGAGGTAACGGAAGCGGTTGAAGAAGTTCTGGGCCGACTTGAACTCCTTCTTCACCGGGGTCTTGCCGCAGATGTCGTCGGCGATCGCGCATTTCTGCGGTTCGGCCAGGTCGGCGAAATCCTTCTGGAAACGGCGCCGAGACTCGGCGTCGAGCCAATCGAGACCTCCGGTGATGACCGGGCGGTCCTTGGCGGTCTCATCGTAGGGGGAGCTGATCCATTCATCGATGAAGTCCTGGACGCCGAGCTGCGACGGCTGTTTGTCGCCGGGGTTATCCGGCGGCAGGATCAGGTCGGTCAGCGAAGCGGCGGCCTTGCGCTGCTTGGGCGTCAGCGTGAGCGGCCAGAGCTCGCCCGGGGCGTAGGTCTTGTTGAGCACCGGATCCGAGCCGATGCGTTGTCCGCCGGCCGGACGCGGGAGCTTGTCCTGGGCGGTGGCGTGCGGGAGGAACGCGGCGGCCGCGGCGGCGGCGCCGATCCACTTGAGCGCCTGGCGGCGATCCATGGCTCCGGGGTTTTCTGCGGGAATGTTTTCCATGTTCGTGAGGTTCAGAGATTACCCTTGCGCATCTCTTCGATGAGATGGTCGGTGGCGCGCCACGCGAGCGCCATGATGGTGAGCGTGGGGTTCTTGTCGGCGTTGCTGCAGAAGGCCGAACCATCGTTGAGCAGCAGGTTCGGCACCTCCCAGCACTGGTTCCACTGGTTGGTGACGGACTTCTTGGCGTCCGCGCCCATGATGGCGCCGCCGACTTCGTGGATGATGTAGCCGCCGGGCTCGATGGCCTTGGAACCGTCCGCTTCCGGCTTCCGGGCCTTGCCCCCGATCGCCTCGATGATCATCGCGAACGTGGCGTGCATATGGGCGGCCTGCTTGGTCTCATGTTCTGACCACTTCCAATGGAACTTGAGCACGGGGATGCCCCACTTGTCCTTCACGGCCGGATCGATTTCGCAGAAAGAATCCTTGTTCGGGATCATCTCGCCGCGACCGGAAAAGCCGATGCCAGCCCCGTATTTCTGACGGACTTCCTCCTTGTAACTCTTGCCGTAGCCCGGTCCCGCCGCGCCGACCCCGAGTCTGGGCATGCCCCGCCCGGTGCCGAACTCGATATGGTAACCGCGGGCGAAGCCGAGCTTGCCGGCGTCCTTGTAGAGCCACCAGGGGATGTAGACATGGGCGCCGGCACCTTCCTCGTTGTGCACCGGCATGTTCTCGAAGGCCGGGACGCTGCCCCCGAGGCCCGCGCCGACGGTGTCCATGATGTACTTGCCCACGAGGCCGGAGCCGTTGGCGAGGCCGTTCGGGAAGCGATTGGATTTCGAGTTGAGCAAGATGCGGGCGGTTTCGCCTGAACTGGCGGCGAGGATGACGGCCTTGCCCTTCACGGCGCGCTCCTGGCCGGTGACCTTGTCGATGTAGACGACACCGTTGGCCTTGCCGTCCGCCCCGACGGTGACCTCGCGGGCGTGGGCGTTACAAAGGATATCCAAGTTGCCGGTCGCGAGCGCGGGCGGCAGGTGCACCGTGGTCGACTGGTAGTTGGCCTTGATCGAGCAGCCGCGGCCGCAGTCGGTCGCCCAGAAACAGGCGGCACGTTCCTGCATGGCTTTGGCGATGATCTTCTGGGCCTTCGGGTTGTTCGGATGGAGGCGGGCCGGGAAGTTCACGTGATCCTGACGCGTCGAGAGGATGGCGCGATGGATCGGGATGACCGGCATGCCGTACTTGGCGATGTGCTTCTTGACGAACAATTCGCCGGCGCGGGCCTTCGGTGGCGGCAGGAGCGTTCCGTTCGGGGAATCCGGCGTGTTCTCGAGGCCTTCGTTGGAACCGTAGACGCCCACGAGCATCTCGACCTTGTCGTAATAGGGCGCGACGTCCTCGTAACTGAGCGGCCAGTCGAAGCCGAGTCCGTCGCGGCTGTAGGGCTTGAAATCGTAGGGGCCGTTGCGGAGCGAGATGCGGCCCCAGTGGTTGGTGCGGCCGCCGAGCATGCGGGCGCGCCACCAGAAGAAGCGCTGTTTCGGATCTTCGGACGCCTGGGTGTAGGGTTCGCCGGGGACCTCCCAGCCGCCGTCGACGGTCGCATCATGGAAGCCGAACGGCTTCTCCCGCGTGCTCATGGCACGCAGCGGAGCGTCGGCCTTCGACTGGAACATCGGGGTCTCGGTGACCGGGTCGTAATTACGTCCGGCTTCGAGCATCAGGACCTTCACGCCGTTCATGGTGAGCGTGTAGGCGGACTGACCGCCGCCGGCGCCGGAACCGACGACGATGACGTCGTAGATGGGTTGCAGGTCTTTTTCGGTGATGATGGCCATGGGGATGGAAGGTCTGGGATTACTTGGAAGAGCGGAACTGCCAGGCTTCGTCGAAGAAGCCGGCGGCGGGCACGGCTCCCGGCGCGACGGCGTCGGGCGCGACCTTGAGGTCGACGACGGCCCAGTCGGGGAGCTTGGCGACCTGACGGGCGTTGTTGAGGTAGTCGTATTCGCGGTAGGTGAAGCTGCTGTTGATCACGACATACTTCTGCGGGTTCAGCGGATTCGGATAGATCAGGATCGGCGCGTGGTCGGCGGCCGCATAGGTCTTGCCATCGACGACGAGCTTGTCGGCCGTCCACTGTATCGGGAGCTTCGCGATGACCTTGGCGATGACCGAATTGGACGAAGGATCGCCCCAGAGGATGAGGTTATGCTTGGCGATGTCCTCTTCCTTGAGCTGGGCATCGGTCTTCACGGGAGCCAGTCCGCGGAACTGCCGGCGCCATTCCCAGCTGGCACGCTCCATCTCGGCCTTGGCCCAACCGCCAATCTTGGAGTTGAGGGGCTGCCCCGTGGGGGCGACGAAGAGGAAAGAGTCCATGAAGGCGTCGTCGATCGGGCCGGAGAGACCGTGACGCTTGTGCGCGCCCTTGTCTGGGTGCGCGGCGACCTGCGTCCACTCGCCGCTTTTCGCATCGCGGGCGAAGGTGGCTTTCCAGGACCGGTCGGAGGCGGCCTTGACCGTGGTCAGTACCTTATGGCCGTCGATGGTCACGGCGGTCGGGGCGAACGCCGACTGGACGGAATCGCCCGGCGCGAAGTCGAGGGTCAGGCCCGCGACGTTCGTCGTCTTGACCTCGATGTCGCGGTCGTCGACCAGCTTGGCGTCGACCTGCGCCTTCTTCCAATGCTCGACCATGCGGTCGACCTGCACCCAATGCATGCGATCGTAGCGTAGGAAGTAGGTGGCGAAAGAAACTTCCTTCGGTGTGCGGACTCGACCGTTGGCGGCGATGGCCGCGAGGCGACGTTCGACCTCGACCATGGAGTCGGGGTGAATCTTGTGGGCGGTCTGCGGTCCGATGATGTGCGTCAGCTCGAGTCCGACCTTGCCCATCTCGCGGGCCATCACGTCGGCGGCCTGCTTCTGCTTGTCGATCTCGCCGCTGTAGGCGACCGTCGGGGCGTTGCGGAAGTTGATGGCGGTGTCGGTGGCGTTATACCAGGCCCAGAGGGTCTTCTGCCACGACGGGATCTTGGAGACGTCTTCGTTCTGGAAGACGTTCAGGAACTCAGGGGTCTCGGAGAAGCCGGCGCCGGGGTTGATGCCGCACCAGCGATCCGTGTAGTGGGCGCCGAACTGCCAGACCGCCGCGCCGCCCATCGAGAAACCACGGATGAAGAGGCGGTCGTCGTCGATGTTGTAGCTCTTGCGGGCATGGGCGTAGGCCTCCCACAGGTCGACCTCGCCGGCCATCTTGTTGGCGCAGCAGTAGCGGCCGTAGAGATGGAGCACGAGACGGTTGGTCGCGGGCAGCTGGCCGACGTTCTTGCGACGGTCAGAAAGAAACGCCAGTTCGGTCAGGGTCTCGCCACGGCCGTGGCACCAGAAATCAAGGCGCATCAGCGAGCCGGCGTAATTGTCAGGGATGACCATGCCGTAAGGCTGGGCCGATCCGTCGATCTTCGACTTGTACCCGCGCACGACCAGGCCCGTCTGGCGCGTCCAAGGAGCCTCGCCCTTCTGGAACGCCGCCGCGCGGGCCTTGCCCTCGGCGATGAGATCGTGGGCGCTCTTGAACTCGTCCTTCTTGAAATACTCGTTGTAGCGACCGGCCCAGTCCACGGCCTTATGGAAGATCTCGATGTCCGCCAGGAGCTCCTCGAGACGCGGGTTCTTCGCCTGGGCCTTGGCCGCGGCGTCGATGGCCATGCGAAGCTCGGCGAGCTCCCTGGTCAGCGCGGCCTTCTCGACCTCGGGCAGAGCCACGGCCTTGTCGGTCGGCGGGATCGGTCGGACGGCGGCCGGAATATTATCCTTGGGTCCGTCGGCCAAGGCCGTGACGGCGAGGAGGGAAAGAAGCAGGAGGGTACGCATGCGTAGGATGAGATAAGCAGACCTCAGGACAGGCCTGACGGGGTGTCCAAGGTCTAGACTACGACCCACCCGACCGACAAGTGTTCCTTTTGAAGCACGGAGCGAATTCATCACGAGCCGGCAACATCACCACGGCCTGCCTGTCATCATTGGCATGCGGCCTGGACGGCCGACCGGAGCCGCATCCTTGAGTTGCAAGCTCTCGGACCAGTGAGATAATCGTTCAAGTCATGCTCCTGTCAGAATGTCGTCACCCTGCCGGCGCAGCGCCTTACCCGCGTGGGAAAGGTGCACGGTGGATGCATGACACCGTCCGAACGCCAGCCTCCTCCCGCGCGGGAGTTCGGCATCAGTCGCGAACCATCGCCGACGCCATCCCGGGGAGATGACCTTGCGATCGGCCCATCTGCTGACGGTCCTCATCGCCGCGAGCGCGGCGGCGGCCGACGATAAAGGCGAGATGCTGTTCGTGCGACGCATCACGCCGCTCTTCCATGAGAAGTGCCTGGCTTGCCACGGCAAGGACGAGGCGAAGATCAAGGGCGGACTGGACATGAGGACGTTGGCCTCGACCCTGAAAGGAGGTGAGAGCAAACTGTCCGGTTTCGTCGCCGGACGTCCCGAAGAAAGCCCGATCTACTTGGCGGCGACCAGGAAGCACGGAGACTGGGAGGCGATGCCCCCCAAGGAAGCTGACGCGCTTGCGACCGAACAGCTCGCCTGGATCAAGGAATGGATCCAAGCCGGCGCACCTTGGCCGGATGGGGCGCGGGCCAAGGCGATCGCGCAGGCGAACGAGGCCAGTTGGTCGAAGGAAGACGGAGTCCCGATCGCGACCTCCGGAGGACAATCCCCGGAATGGACCCGACGCAAATATAAGCCTGAGGACTTATGGGCTTATCAGCCCGTCAGGAAGCCCGCCCCTCCCCTGGGCCATGCCAACCCCGTCGACGCCTTCATTAATGCGAGGCTGCCGGCGGGTCTTTCGCCCGCACCCGCCGCCGACCGCATCACCTTGATCCGTCGGGCGACGTTGGACCTGCTCGGCCTCCCGCCCACGCCCGAGGAGGTCGACGCCTTCGTCCAGGACGCGCGGCCGGAGCAAGCGGCGTTCGCCGACCTCGTCGACCGTCTCCTCGGTTCCCCCCATTACGGCGAGCGGATGGCGCAGCACTGGCTGGACGTCACCCGCTACGCCGATTCCTCCGGTTTCGCCAACGACTACGTGCGCGGCAACGCCTGGCGTTACCGCGACTACGTGGTGCGGGCCTTCAATGACGACAAGCCGTATGACCAGTTCATCAAGGAGCAGCTCGCCGGCGACGAGATCGACCCCGGTGACCCCGAGAAGATCGTCGCCACCGGTTTCCTGCGCATGGGTCCTTGGGAACTGACCGGCATGGAGGTCGAGAAGGTCGCCCGACAGCGTTTCCTCGATGACGTGACCAACAGCGTGGGCGAGACGTTCCTCGCGCAATCGCTGCAATGCGCGCGCTGCCACGACCATAAGTTCGATCCGGTGCCCACCTACGATTACTATGCGATCCAGGCGGTCTTCGCGACGACCCAGCTCGCGGAACGAGCCGCGCCCTTCCTGGCCGCGGAGAACACCCGAGGGTTCGAGGAGCGCGCGTACCTGGAGAAGAGCCTGGCCGAGCATGAGTCGACCCTCACGAGACTGGACGCCGTGCTGCTGGAGAACGCCGGCCGCTGGTTCCGCGAGAACGGCAAGGACCCGGCCAGATGGAACGCGGCCGTCGAGGCCGCGCGGCAGACCCCCTCCGTCCGTCCCGGCGGCCGAAGGAAGTCGGGCAATTATTCGGACCTCTTTAACTCCGCCCGCAACATGCTCTCCCAGACCGGGGTCGCGGAGAGCGAATTTCCGCCCAAACTGGCCGGATTCACCCCGGAGCAGTTCGGATTGGAACGGGTGGCTCGCAAGGGCCTGGAACGGTTGCGCTGGGAACTCGACCGATACGAGCCTTACGCGCTCTCGGTCTACGGAGGCCGGACTCGCCAATACAAGACCGTCTCCGCGCCGTTACGCATGCCCGCCGACCGCATGGACGGCGGCGAACTGGAAGAGACCTGCGTGCTTCCCGGCGGCGACCCGTTCGCGGCCGGCCCCAAGGTGAAGCCGGGCGTCCTCAGCCTGCTGGCCCCCGCGCGCAGCAACCGCATCCCTGAAGCCATCGAAGGACGACGCCAAGCCTTCGCCGACTGGCTGGCCGACCGGGACAATCCTCTGACCACCCGGGCCATCATGAACCGCGTATGGATGTGGCATTTCGGTCAGCCGATCGCGGGGAATCCGAACAACTTCGGCAGCACGGGCAAGAAGCCCACCCACCCGGAACTGCTCGATTGGCTCACGGCGACGTTCGTGGAGGAAGGTTGGAGCCTCAAGGCGACGCACCGCCTCATCATGAACTCCGAGGCCTACCGTCGTGGCGCCAGTCATCCCGACCGCAAAGAACTCTCCGCAAAAGATCCCGCCGGCCTCAGCTATGCGGTCTTCCGCCCGCGCCGCCTTTCCGCCGAGGAACTGCGGGATGCGATGCTCGCGGCGACGGGCGAGCTTAACCGGACCTTCGGCGGCATCCCGAACCGACCCGAAATCAACCCCGAGGCCGCCCTGCAGCCACGTCAGGTCATGGGCACCTTCGCCTCCGCCTGGGTGCCCAACCCGCTACCGCAGCAGCGGCACCGCCGCTCGCTCTACGCCCTGAAACTTCGCGGGCTCGCCGACCCCCAGATGGAGGTGTTCAACGCGCCCTCCCCTGACTTCTCCTGCGAACGCCGCGAATCGTCCACGGTGACCCCGCAGGTCTTCTCGCTGTTCAACGGTCAGAGCACACGCTCGCGAGCGCTCGCCCTCGCGCATCGCGCGATCAAGGAGACTTCGGGCGACGACGCGGCCCTGGCCCGGGTCTTCGGCCTCGTCTTCTCGAGGGCGCCGGGCGTCTCCGAACTCGCGGACTGCCGCGCGCACTGGTCCGCGATGGCCGCCATGGCGGACGCCGTCCGGCCGGCGGCGACCAAGCCGCCGCTCACGGTCAGGCGCGAGGCGGTCGAAGAGAACACGGGGGAGAAGTTCACCTTCGTGGAAACGCTGCATTCGAACGCCGATTTCGTCCCGGACCTGCAACCGGACGACGTCGACGCCCGCACCCGCGCCCTCGCGGAGATCTGCCTCGTCCTGCTCAACTCCAACGAGTTCTCCTATGTCTACTAGGCGCTTCTTCCCCTGCGCCGGCGGGCGCGCCCTGCACGCGCCGACGCGACGCGACTTCATCTATGGCCTGGGAGCCAGCCTCGGCAGCGTCGCCTTCAGCGCCCTGATGGCGGAGGAAACCAAGGCTCTGACGTCCGGCGGAAGACCCCATTTCCCCGGCGCCAAGGCGAAGAACGTGATCTTCCTGATGATGGAGGGCGGGCCGTCGCACATCGACACTTTCGACCCGAAACCGAAGCTAGAAAAACTCCACCTGCAGGAGTTCACCCGCGAAGGCCGGCAGAAGTCGGCGATGGAATCAGGCAAACGCTACTACGTCCGGAGCCCGTTCAAGTTCATCAAGGCGGGGAAGTGCGGGGCCGACATGGCGGACAATTGGACGCACCTCTCCGGCGTCGCCGACGACCTCTGCTTCTTCCGAGGCTGTACGGTCGACAGCGTCAACCATCCGACCGCGATGTATCAGATGAACTGCGGCAACCGCTTCGGCGGCGATCCCGGCCTGGGCGCATGGGTCAACTACGGGCTTGGTTCTGAAAATCGCGACCTTCCCGGCTTCATCGTCCTCCCCGAAGTGAGCTATCCGCAGGGCGGCGCGGCCAACTGGAGCAACGGATACCTGCCCGCCGACTTCCAAGGGACTCCCCTGCGCGCCAAAGGTTCGCCGATCCTTGACCTGACGCCGCCGCCCGGAGTGACGCAGGAACAGCAACGCAAGAACCTCGACCTCATGGCCAGGCTCAACGCCGCCCACGCCGCGCAGCATCCCGGTCACGACGAACTCTCGGTGCGCATGAACAACTATGAGCTGGCGTTCCGGATGCAGATGCAGGTCCCGGAGACGCTCGACCTCTCCAAGGAAAGCGAGAAGACCAAGGAGATGTACGGCATCGGCAAGGACGCGACGGATGCGTTCGGCCGCAAATGCCTGCTGGCTCGCAAGCTCGTCGAAAAAGGGGTCCGCTTCGTCCAGCTCTACAACGGTTCCTGGGACAGCCACGACTACATCGAACGCGCCCACGGCAACCTCGTTCGCGGCGTCGACCAGCCCATCGCCGCCCTGATCGCCGATCTCAAGCAGCGCGGACTCCTGGAAAGCACCCTGATCGTCTGGTGCGGCGAATTCGGGCGTACGCCTGACAACGGCGTGCGCGGCGGTACCGCCTACGGCCGGGACCACAATCCGAACGCCATGACGATGTGGCTCGCCGGCGGCGGCTGCAACGCCGGGCACACCATCGGCGCCACCGATGAGCTCGGCATGGCCGCCGTCGAAGACAAGGCCCACGTCCGCGATTTCCATGTCACGCTTTTGCGCCTCCTCGGTCTGGACGACAACAAGCTGACCTACTACCACGCCGGCCGCTTCAAGCAGCTCAGCCAGTTCGGCGGGACGGTGATCAAGAAGCTCATCGCTTGAGCCGACGTCGGCGCAGCGACCTGGGCTCCTTAATGATTGACTCATGACGCCGCTCCCGGAGGATACCCGTATGTGCGCGTCGTCAGTCGATGGCAACCGAAGGTCGGCCGGCATCGCGATGATGTGCGCGCTGGTCACGACCATGCTCATCATCGCGACACGCGAGGTGAGCCTCGCCGGACCCATCGGTCGTGCATTCGTGGGTTGGGCGCACGTGCTCCCGGGGTCCATGGGTTGCGCCTATTGCGCCCTACGGACGCTTTCCGCCGGCGGATGGTGGGGACGACTGACCTTGGCCGTGACCGGCGTGTCGATCATGTGGTTTGCGGTCTTCCTGGGAGTGGCCACGTACTTCGATGTCTGGCAGGGCATGCCGGACCCGCCTCCTGAAGCCTACGCCGACGGCGCCCAGCTGACGGCGTCCGTGCTGATCGGATGGGTTCCGGGAGCGCTGCTGTATGGCTTCGTCCTGGCCGCGGCCTGGGGTTTGAAACAAGCACGCAGAGGCGGCGCCTGACCCCATTTTCCTCGCCTCCGCCCTGCCCCTTCCCCACATCTCCGGGCAATGGCCCTCCTCAGTCTCCTCGACGTCTATGTCAGCTTCGGCGGCCCTCCCGTCCTGGACCACCTGAACCTCCAGATCGAGGAAGGCGAACGTGTCTGCCTGCTCGGTCGTAACGGCGCCGGCAAGACGACCCTCATGCGCATCGCCGCCGGCGAGTCCGCCCCCGACACCGGCACGGTCACCATCCCCGAAGGCGTCTGCATCGCCCGCCTGACCCAGGAGATACCCGAGTCCCTCCCCGGCACCGTCCGGGACATCGTCGCTTCGGGCCTCAGGGACGACGACGGCTCGGAAGACTGGGAGAAGGACCTGCGCGTCGACGACCTGATCGCCCGCCTCGGCCTCCCCGAGGACCGCGATTTCAACGCCCTCTCGGGCGGCCTCAAGCGCCGCTGCCTCCTCGCCAAGGCCCTCGCCGCCAAGCCCGGCCTGCTGCTCCTCGACGAGCCGACCAACCATATGGACCTGGATTCCATCCTCTGGATGGAAGAGTTTCTGCTCGAGCAGAAGATTCCCCTGCTCTTCGTCACGCACGACCGCGCCTTCCTCCGGCGGATGGCCAATCGCATCATCGAGCTCGACCGCGGCAAGCTGGCCAGCTGGTCCTGCGATTACGACACCTACCTCGTCCGCAAAGAAGAGCTCTTCGTCGCCGAAGAACGTCAGCGCGCCGCCTTCGACAAGAAACTCGGCCAGGAGGAAGCCTGGTCCCGCCGCAGCCCGGGCGCGCGCCGCACGAAGTCCAACGCCCGCATGGAGGCGCTGGTGAAGATGCGCGCCCAACGCGGTGCCATGCGCACCGCTACCGGTTCCGCCAAGATGGAGATCAGCGAAGCCGAACGATCCGGCGTCCGCGTCGTCGAAGCCGAGAACATCGCCTTTGCCTATCCCTCGGGCACCCCCCTCATCCGGGACTTCAGCTTCGTCCTCAACCGCGGCGACAAGGTCGGTCTCATCGGCCCGAACGGCGCCGGCAAGACGACCTTGGTCAAGATGCTCCTCGGCCAGCTGGCCCCGACCTCCGGTGACCTGATGTTCGGCACGAAGATGGAAGTGGTCTACTTCGACCAGATGCGCGACCAGATCGACGACAATAAGACGGTCGCCGAGAACCTCGCCGGTGACAGCGATACGGTGTCGGTGCAAGGCCGCTCCCGCCACGTCATCAGTTACCTGCAGGACTTCCTTTTCGACCCTTCCCGTGCCCGCTCCAAGGCCAAGGTGCTCTCGGGCGGCGAACGCAACCGCCTTCTGCTCGCCCGCCTCTTCACCAAGCCGGCCAACGTGCTCGTGCTCGACGAACCGACCAACGACCTCGACGCCGAGACGCTCGACGTGCTCGAGGATATCCTGGTGGAATACACGGGCACGCTCATCATGGTCTCCCACGACCGTGCCTTCCTCGATAATGTCGTGACCAGCACGCTGGTCTTCGAAGGCGACGGCATCGTGACCGAGCACGCCGGCGGCTATACCGACTGGCGCAATGAACTCGCCCGCATCGCCGTGGCCAAGCGCACGGCGTCAATCGGCACGGCCGCCAAGCCCGCCGCACTGGCCAAGGCTTCCGGCAACGCCCCGGTCGGCGCGAAGCTCAACAACAAGGAACGCAAGGAACTGGAGACGCTGCCCGGCAAGATCGAGCTGCTCGAAGCCGAACAGGCTCAGCTCACGGTCCAGCTGGGCGACCCCGAAATCTACAAGGACGGCGGCGCCAAGGCCGCGGCCATGCAGAAGCGCCTCCATGCGGCCGAAGCCGAACACGCCGAAGCCCTCGCCCGCTGGATGGACCTCGACGCCCGAAAGGACGCTTAAGGCTCCGACCTACGTCCGTGGCTATGCCGTTTTCGGGATAGCCTATGCTCTTATCGGCAGTTGCACGCGGTCAGGCATGGCTCATGCTCTGCGCATACCCTATTAAACAAAAGGATTTTAGCCGCACACGCCCTTCCTTGGATAGCTCCCGACCAGATGTCACGTTGTGCCGTTTTATGACTATCCCCTTTTGACGCGCCGCCTATCGCCATGAAACGCCCCCGGAACGTCCTCCTCGCCCTCGGCTGGTATGACCATCGGTTGCTCCAGGGCATCGCGACCTACGCCTCCGAACACCGCTGGCATCTGGCCTCCCACAGCATCATCCATGAAAAGGTGATTCCCTGGGGCTGGGAAGGCGACGGCATCCTCGCTTGGCTCGGCGCCGGCGACGATCTCGCCGATTTCGTCCTGAAAGCCGACAAGCCGACGGTCGACTTTTCGTTACGCCGCCGCGGCACCCCCTTCGCGCATGTCGTCCAGGACCACGCCAAGACCGGCGAGCTGGCCGCCGAGCACTTCATCGAACGCGGGATGGGGCATTTCTGCTTCTTCAGCGACACCGAGAATTGGTCGCAGGTGGAACGCGGTCAGGCATTCATGGAAGCCCTCCGCCGCCGCGGCCTCCCCTGCGAACACCTACGCTGGACCAACTCCGGCAAGAAGGCCGACCTGCGGGACGAGTGGCAGCGCCGCCGGGCGTGGCTGCTGACGCGCCTCAAGGCCGCGCCCAAGCCCTTGGCGGTCTTCGCGGCCAACGGCACCCTCGCCGTCGAGGTCCGTGAACTCTGCGAAGAGGCCGGCCTGCACGTGCCGACGCAGGTGGCGATCGTGGGCATCGACGACTACCTGCTCTCGGTCGGCGCCATCAAGAAGTACGTCTCGGGCGTCGATACCAACCTGGAGGAACAAGGCTACCGCGGCGCCGAACTCCTGGACCGTCTGATGCGCGGTGAGACGATGCCGCCCGAGCCGATCCGCATCCAGCCGGCCGGCGTGATCACCCGCATGAGCAGCGACATCCTCGCCACCGGCCATGAAGGGGTCGTCCGCGCCCTGCACCACATCACCGACCACTTCGCCGGCCCCTTGGGCGTCAAGGAGCTCGCCGCGATCGCCCACATGTCCGAACGCGGACTCCGCCAAGCCTTCGTGAAGCACGTCGGTTGTACGCCTGGCGACCGCCTGCGCACGGTCCGCATCGACTCGGCCAAGCGGTTGCTCGCGGGATCATCCGAGAAGATCGAGGCGATCGCCCACCGTTGCGGTTACCCTAACCTGAACTCCTTCTTCGCGGCCTTCAGGCGCTCCGAGAACATGACCCCGGCTGAATACCGGAGGATCATGCGCTTCCGCAGCTGAGCCTGACCGCAGCTTCCGCGCACGAATCGCGCGGTGCTCTCTCGGCCGTGTCGCTCTGAGTATGATTTGAGCCGACCGGAGTTTCCCCTTGTATAATCAGACTACCTTCGCTCTATACGCGCCAGGGTTCGGAGTCCCATCGGACTTCGGAGGAATCTTCAAAGTCGGGCCGCTTTGAAACCAAGGTAAAACCATGAATCCAATCAAAGTAGGCCTCGTCGGCTTCGGACGGGCAGGACGCGAAGGCGCCAAGGAGATCATCCGTGACAAGGAACTCCGGCTGTCTTGGATCGCTCGCCGGACCTGGCGAGACGAAGCCGACATCACGGAGAAACCCCGCCGTAGTCTTCACCTCGAAGGACGTGACTACCCGGCCCTGACCGTCGATGAACTCAGTTCCCCGGCTTTCATGCGAGCCCATAAGGTCGACTTGGTCATCGACCTCGCGAGCTCAAATGCGATCCGCCACTACGGACACCTTGCCCGACAAGGCGTCCGTATCGTTTCGGCGGTCTCGCATTACGAGGACAACGACAAGGAGCTCTTCCGAATGGCTTCCCGGCTGACCGCCAGCTTGCACTCACCGAATATCACCTTGGGCATCAATCTGGTCTACGTGATGGCCCGCATGCTCCGCCGGGTCATCCCTCAGGCCGACGTCCAGATCACCGAGGAACACTTCTCTCAGAAACGCGGTCGTTCCGGCACGGCGGAGCGATTGGCGCTCATGCTTGGCCTTGAGCCTGATGACGTCATCAGCTCGATCCGAGCCGGCGGCATCATCGGCAAGCACGAGCTCATCTTTGGCCTGCCTAACCAGACCATCCGCATGGTCCACGAGACCATCAATCGCCGGGCGTTCGCCCGCGGCGCCCTGCTGGCCGGGAAATGGCTGATGAACGCCGAACCTGGCCTCTATTCCATGGAGAAACTGGTTTTCAAGCGCATCCGCGAGGGCCTCAACGAGGACGCCGAAGAGGCCAGCGCCTGAGTCGGGAATGAGGTTCCTCGCATCCCTCGGTCGCCTTTCGGTAAACAAAGCCGCCCATGTTGATTATGCCCGCTGAAGGCAAGTTAGGCAACCTATGGACGAATGACTTGCTTGGACTTGGTGCGCAGGGAGGTTTAACGTAGCCGTAGGCCCGATACCCTTACTTCGCCGAAGGACTCCGGAGATTCCCCCTTGAGGAGATTCGACTGAACATAGCAGCCAGCCTTGAAGTAACAACCTTTCGCCGCGACCTGCCAGTCCAAGGCCTGACGTCCTTCGTACCACACCTTGACCTGACCTCGACCTGCCTCGATGCGAAGGTCGAAAGGTTTCCCCAGAGGTTGATCGGTGGCTAAGACAACGTCCGGCAGCCCTTCTCGTTCGACGAGCAGCTTTCGACCTTCCATGCGCACCATGAGCACGTCACGGTCGGCGTCGTGTATCTGGGCGCAGACCACATGCGGCTTGTGCCTAGGAAGAACCGTCACGCTGAGGGTGGCCTCCATGACCCGGACCCTGTCTCCGGATGTATCCCAGGAAGCGGCACGGCCGCCGGAGATTTCGCGAAGCTCGCTGCGCGGATAACCAGACCCTTTGGTCGTGACTCCGTCGCAGTATGCGCGGAAGACCACCCGGCCTTCGGGGTCGACGAAGAAATGCCGGGCATCGACGAAGCCGGCGAGTTCCGCGGGGGAGATCTCGTCAGGGATCCCTTTGGCCGGCGTGTCCACCGGCAGGGTCAGCTTCCAAGAGTCCAGCTCAAGCCTCTCGGAGGGGCTGACCGCATGAAGGTCCGTCGCCAGGGACGAGCCGGATACCAGGCAGGCTAGCAGTAATTGTCGCATCTTCAGTCGGCAAGGGCGTGGATCGTAGCGGTGACCTGGCCGCGCAGTTCGGCGCCGTCGGCCGACTTGAGCTCATACTTGAGCTGAGCCTGCATCGCAGGACGCAGGTCGGCGACTTCTAGGAGGACGGAGCGCTTGTCGGCCGAAAGGGTCGCCTTGCGGACGACCATGGCGTCGTGCTTGCGCTCAGCCATCTGGGCCTTGCTGAACTGGAGCTGGCCGTCGCGACCGGGCTCCGTCGCGGCGACCTTGGTCTCAAGGGTAGAGATGTCAGGGGAACCATAGGCGGAGGACCAGACGTAGTTCCACAGCTCGAGGTTCCAGTTGCCCGCGTCGGTCGCTGACTTGGCGTCCAGCTCGCAGGTGAAGTCGATGCGCAGACCTTGCTTGGTCGAGGCGAAGGCGATGGGCATGCGGGCGTCGGCGCCGGTATAACGGACGCGTTGGAAGCAGCCGTTCTGCGTCGCGGTGGTCTGCCAGCCGCGGAGGCCGGTCACATACAGCTGGCCGTCCTTCGGATTGAAGCGCGCGCGCATGGCCCCGCTGGCGAAGTCGACGTTGAAGCGGGTCACCCCGCCCTGCATCTGCGGCTGGCCGCCGAAGGTCACTTCCTGCGGGAGAACTCCATAGAGGGAACAGGTGCCGTAGCTGAGATGCAGGAGCCGGTCCTTCCACGGCCCGAACTTATCGGAGGTCACCCAGACCTGGCCGCCGCTGGAGTTGTCCACATCCTTCGGGAACCAGCAGAGCGGACGGTCGTAATCCTTGGGAGGCGTGGCGCGGTGCGCGAGGTCGACGACGCCATAAAAACCGCCCTGCTTGATCCAGTTGAGGCGGCACATGGGCGTCCAGGTGCCCTCGTTGTCGCCGGTCGTCAGCTGGCCGCTCGGGCTGAGGCCGATGCCGTTAGGGGCGCGGAAGCCCGTGGCGAAGGTTTCCGAGCGTTTGCCGTCCGGGGAGACCTTGAACAAGACGCCGTGATGGTCGCAGATCTCGTCGAAGCCGCGGCCGCCGTTACGGACGGGCCCGGCCTTGACGTAGTAGAGGTTGCCGGCCGCGTCGGCCTGGAGATCGAAGACGAATTCGTGGAAGTTCTTCGTGACCATCACGTCGAAGTTGAAGGCTTCGTAGGCATCAGCCTCGCCGTCACCGTTGGTGTCGCGCAGCTTCCAGATGCCGTCGCGGCAGGTGACATGGACCTCACCATTCACGACCTTGAGGCCGAGCGGATGATAGAGCCCCGCGGCGAAACGACGCCAGCTGACCTTCGTCAGCTTGTCGTCGATGCCCGAGGCGATGAAGACATCCCCATGGAAGGTGCTGATGACCGCCCGCCCGTCGGGCAGGAAATCGAAGGCCGAGGTGAACATCGGGGCCTTCCAAGGATTGGTCACGGGCAGCTTCACGTCATCGACGACGTAAGCTTCGCCGGCCTTTTCCGAAAGCTTGCCGGCCGTCTCGACGACCTCCGGCCAGAGGACCTTGGGAGCCTTGAGCAGGTGGGAAGGCAGGTCGGTGTCGAAGGCCGTCGGCAGAGGCACGCCGGCGGGAAGATAGGCGATGCGGACGTTGGTGACCTCGCCGGCGCCCGCGACCCGTGCCACGACATGGCCGTCGAGCGTCTCGATCTTGGAAGCGCCCAGCGTCACGACCCGCGCGGCGTCCGCGGCCTTGCCCAGCATCACGGTGACGCCTTTGGCCGAAGGAGCGATCTCGAGGGTGCGCACGACGAACTGGACTTCGTTGGCCGTGACGACCTCGGCCGTCTCATCGACGGAAACGTCTCCGACCTGCCAGCGGACGACGACCGCCCGGCCGGAAGTACGGAAGCCTTTGAAGCGCGCCTGCTCCGCGGGCAGCGGTCCGAATCCCTTTCGAGGCGTCAGGGCCGACGCGGAGGCATCCGGCATGAAGCCCGCAAAATCACCGGTGACGAAGAGGGTCTCGCCGATGGCGGTCGGGTAGTCTCCGCGCGACATCAGGTTCATCTCGGTGGTGAACTTGCCCGCCCAGGCGCCGATCGGACGGCAGAGGTCCAAATCGTAAGCGATGCCCTTCTTGCCGTCGTCGCCCAGACGTACGGCCAGCCCCTTGAGGCCGGTCGAGTCGATCGAGCCATCCTTCTGCTTGCCGACGCCGACCGTGCCGAGGATCCACTGACCGGGAGCCTCCGCGAGCGGTGCTGGCGTCTTCTTGGCGGGTTTCTTCGCCTGACCGAAGAGCAGGCCGACCGAGAGGAAGAGAGCGACGAGGGGCGAGCGCATGGGGAGAGTCATAACGGCAAGGGCGGGCTCAGGGACAGGCAAAAGTAAGGGCCGAGGTCCTAAGACCCCGACCCTGTTTGAACTGGCCCTAGCTCTGGCCCTAGCCCTGACTTCAGAGACTCCGCAGGTAGGCGGCGATGTCGGCGACACCCTGCTCGTTCAGGCCCATCTGGGACGGGGTGAACATGAGCGAGCGGTCGAGATGCTTCTCTTCCTTGATGCGCTGGCGCGGGATGGACTGCACCACGCCGCCCATGGACTTCACCATCAGCGGGTCGCCGGAGGAGAGTACCATGCCGGTGATGACCATGCCGTCATCCAGCACGACGCGCGTGCCTTCGAAGCCATGCGAGATGTTATTGGAAGGCTGCGCGATGTTGAGGATCAGGGTCTCCAAGGACTGCTGCTTGGCATAGGTCGTGAGGTCCGGTCCGAACTCTACGCCCATGCCGTCAAACTTATGGCAGGCGTAGCAGACCGCGGCCGAGGCCTTGCCCTTGGAGACGTCGCCCTTGAGGGCGGCGATGGTCTCGACCGAGGCGAGCGGCTTGGCGCCCGGCATCTCGGGAGGCAGGTCGCTGCCGACGAGCTTGGCGCCGGCGGCGTCGCCGCCGCGGGCCTTGACGATCGCGTCGACGTCGAAGCCCTTCCAGAGGCTGCCCTTACGATTGCCGACCCACCACTTGGCGAGATCCGCCTGGGCGAACTGCTTGTTCAGCGAGAGTTCGACCATGGTGCCGGCGGCTTCGGCGCTGCGGGTGAAGGCCAGCGTGGTGAGGTCGCGCTTGAGCTCGGTCTCGTTGAGTTTGCCAGAAAGCAGGCGGGCGCGGACATCACGTACGGCGGAAGCCGGGTGCAGGCGCCACGTGAGCCAAGCGTAGGCCGGGCTCCATTCGAGAGCGGGCTTAGCCATGGACTTGGCGATGGCTGCATGCACAGCCGCCTCGCGGTCGGTTGAGGCGAGGCCGATGGCCTCGAGGTAGGCTCGGTCCTGGCCATCGAACTGTTCGGCGATGGTCACGAGCAACGCGACCGCGGCCGGAGTCTTGAACTCACGGAGCGCTATGGCTACTTCACGACGGACGGCCGGAGACTTGTCCTTGGCCATGCCTTCGCAGAGGGCGAAGACATCGCGGTCGGCCGCGCGTAGGGCGCGGAAGGCCACGAGGCGACGGGTATCATCGGCGGATGCCAGTTCCTTGCGGACGAGCGCCGCGCCCTTGTCGCCGAGCTGCGCGAGCAGCCAGACGGCGCGGGAGGCGACGTAGGGATTGGTGTCGGCGAGAAGCGCGGCGACGTCGTCGACGACCTTGTCACCGGCGGCCTTGAGGCGATTGAAACCGCCGGCACGGACGTTGGGCGAGGGATTGCGCAGAGCGGCGATCTGGCCGGCGACGGTCACGAGGTCGATCTTCGGAACGACGGATTTGAAGCCCTTCGGCGCGATGCGGTAGATGGTGCCTGAGAGGCTGTTGTCGCGCGTACCGTGTCCGCCCACGCCCGGGTCGAACCAGTCGGCCACGTAGATCGCGCCATCCGGACCGACGCACACGTCGGAAGGACGGAACTTGGTCTTCAGGTTACCGGTGGGCTTGCCGCCGAGGAAATCGGAACCCGCCCATTCTTTCTCCTTGTTGGAAGTAAGGAAATCGAAGCGCTCCAGCTTCATGCCAGCGCCGTCAGGCTTAGGCAGGTAACCGAAGACGACGTTCTTGCCGGCCTCGCAGGCGAGCAGGAGGCCGTTCCACTTCGGATCGAGGGCGCCGTTCTCATAGAAGGCCACGCCGGTGGGCGAGCCCCCGCCATAGACGTCACCGGCGGGCATGGTGCCGGGGTCATCCTGACGCCATTCGGCGACGGGCGTCTCTTGACCGGGACGTTTGTCGGCACCCCAGGAGCGCTGTCCGTCGGCGGATGCGAAACCGGCGTTGCCGCCTTCCATGATCAAAGAGACGCGGCAGGCGGGCGGATCATCGTTGTCGCTCTGGTACATGTCACCGAACGAGTTGATGGATTGCTCATAGCTGTTTCGGTAGTTGTGACCGACGATGCGGGCGTTCGTGCCGTCGCTGTTCATGCGCACGGAGAAGCCGCCGACCCAGACGTTACCGTCGTCGCTGCGGACGCCGGCGACCTTCTGGGAATCGACGGCCTGCTTGGTCCATTCGCCATGATTATAAGGGCTGCCGATACGGAAGGTCTTGCCCGACTTATCGGTGAACTGTCCGCAGGTGTTGCCCTGGTTGAAGTTCCACTTCCCATCCGGACCGAAAGTCGCGCTGTGGAGCGAGTGGTCGTGGTTTCGTCCGTTGAAGCCAGTCAGCAGCACCTCGCGCTTGTCGACCTTGGAATCAAAGACGCCGTCACCATTGGCGTCGGTGTAGACCAGCAAGTCCGGCGGCTGGGAGACGACGATCTTGCCGTCGATATGCGCCACGCCGAGGGGCGAGACGAGGTTTTCTTCCTGCGTGAAGACCGTGACCTTGTCGGCCTTGCCCGCACCGGTCGTATCCTCGAGCACCACGATGCGGTCACCCTCGGGACGACGACCCTTCTTGCCTCGATAGTTGACGCCTTCGGCTACGTACATGCGGCCGCGCTCGTCGAAATCGATGTTCGTCGGGTTGAAGATCTGCGGCGAGGTCGCCCAGACGGTCACCTCAAAGCCTTCCGGCACGGTGAAGAGTTCAGCCGGGACGGCGAAGGGTCCGCCGTCGAAGTCGACCGGCTTGTACTTGGCGGGACGGGTGGTGAAGGCCGCGAACTTCACGTCAGCCGAGCTAGGCTTGCCGCCGCGGATGGCGCCGCCGTCATCGATGCCGACCTTGGCGCGGAAAGATCTGGCCGGGCCAGGCAGTTCGTAGGAAATGAAAGAGGCGGCATGCGTGCCGATGCCGCGCGCATATTCCTTGCCGGCGACCTTGAGCGGCTTACCGTCGTAATTCTTGCCCACGCGGGTCTGGCCAAGCGAGACGGCGTCTTTCCACTTCAGCTTGGTCAGATCGACCACCGTGCCATCCATCAGGATGACCTCGGGCTCGATCCAATTCGCCCAGTCACAGGCGTTGCCGTCCAACTCTGCCACCATCAGGTGAAGTTCCTTGGATCCGTTGAGCTCGGCGCTGAAATCGACCAGGCGCTGCTTGTCCTTGGCGAGCAGGATGGGCGACTCGGCGACCGGCTTAGGGTCAGCGGCGAGGGCCGAAACGGCCAAGGCGAGGAGGGCCAGCAGCGGGAGACCAGCCTGACGGGATACGTGCGACATAAATAAACTGGGGGGGGTGTCCCATAGACACCCTGTTTTTAGTCGGGTTCAACCCCAACTTAGGCCAAAAGACGGCAACGGACGCAAATACCCACCGACGGCTTTACATCCCGATGACAGCCAACACGTTTAAGGAACTTAGGCCACCCCGCCCTGTCCCACCCCTTTGACGATGTCTTTCCGGCAACTAATCGCCCCGCTTTTCCTGGCCGCTTCGGTCGGAGCCGCGGAGCCATCCCTCGCGCCCACGGCCACCCAGTTGGAGTTTTTCGAGAAGGAAGTCCGCCCGGTCCTCGCCGACCATTGCTACAAGTGCCACGGAGAGAAGAAACAGAAGTCCGGTCTTCGCTTGGATTCGCGTGAGTACGTCCTCAAGGGCGGCGAACTCGGCCCGGTCGTCGTACCCGGAAACCCTGAGACAAGCCGACTGATCCTTTCGATCAACCACGTCAAAGCCACGGATGTCTACGCCATGCCGGGCGAAGACGATAAACTTCCGCCGAAGGCGATCGCCGCGCTCACGGAGTGGGTGCGCCAAGGCCTGCCCTGGCCGGCCGAAGCCAAGCCCAACGCCCTCGATCCGCGCAAACACTGGGCCTTCCAGCCGGTCGTCGCTCCGACTCCGCCCGTCGTCGCTTCGAACGACGTCGCTCAGATCAGCCAGCCTCTCGATCGCTTCGTCCTGGCCAAGCTCAAGGAAGCCGGGCTCGGCTTCAATCCGCAGGCCGGTCGCGAAGTCATCATCCGTCGCCTGACGCTCGCGCTTGCCGGCTACCAGCCGACGGCCGCCGAGATCGCCGCCTTCGTCGCCGACCCTGACCCGCAGGCCACCGAGAAACTTGTCGACCGTCTCCTCGGCTCGCCGGCTTTCGGCGAACGCTGGGGCCGTCACTGGCTCGACGTCGCCCGCTATGCCGACACCAAGGGCTACGTCTTCCAGGAAGAACGCCGCTATCCGTACGCCTACACCTATCGTGACTGGGTGGTGAAGGCCTTCAACGACGACCTGCCCTACGACCAGTTCCTCCGCCTGCAGATCGCCGCCGACCAGATCGTCAAGGATCCGGAGAACAACCGCGACCTCGCCGCGCTGGGTTTCCTGACGCTCGGACGTCGCTTCCTCAACAGCACCCCGGACATCATCGACGATCGTATCGACGTCGTCATGCGCGGCACCCAGGGCCTCACGATGGCCTGCGCGCGCTGCCATGACCACAAGTTCGACCCGCTGCCGACGACGGAGTATTATTCCCTCTACGCCATCTTCAACTCCAGCGAAGAGCCCAAGGACCTCCCGCCCCTGAAGCCGTTCACGCGCACGAAGGAGACGGAGGAATTCGATGCCGAGCTGGGCGTCCGTCAGAAGAAGCTCAACGACTTCATCCAGAGCCGCTACGATCTCTCCTTCTCGCCCGAGAAGACCTTGGCCTATCTCAACCTGACAGTGGAGTCCCTCAAGGACGCCAAGCTCGATGCCAACCAGAAGGCCAAGGCGGCGAATCTCTACGCGGCCGTCCTCGGTGGCTGGAAGAACGTGTTGAGGCCGAAACTCACTCCGACCGACCCCGTCTGGGGCGCCTGGGTCAGCCTGCAAGGCGCCACTGACGCCGAGTTCCCGAAGCGCTTCGCCGCCCTGCTCGCCCAGCCGAACCTGTTCGCCGATCCGCTCCTGCGCTCACGCCTCCAGGCCAAGGTCCCCACCAAGTTCGCCGACCTGACGGCGACTTACGCCTCGTTGCTTTCCGAAGCCCGCAAGGAAGATAAAGCCAGCCGCGCCGAATGGAAATCCTGGCGCGATCTGATCCTGCATCCGTCGGGCCCGACTATCATGACTCCGGCTTCGCTGATCGGCACCTACAATATCGCCGACCGCAACACCCGTAACAAACTGCAGATCGATGTAGCTGGCTTCAAAGCCACGAGCCCGAAGAGCCCACCGCACGCGATGGCGATCCAAGATAAGGCGAAAGCCGTGCAAGGCGTCGTCTTCCTCCGCGGCAGCGCCTCCCGCCCCGGCAAGAAGGTCCCGCGCCAATATCTCTCCATCCTATCCGACGGTCCGCCCAAGGAGTTCACCCAAGGCAGCGGCCGACTCGACCTCGCCAACGCCATCGCCAGCCCGACCAATCCGCTGACCGCCCGCGTGATGGTCAACCGCGTCTGGATGCACCTCCTCGGCCAACCGCTCGTCGAGACCCCGAGCGACTTCGGCCTCCGCACCACGCCCGGCAAGAACCCCGCCCTGCTCGATCATCTCGCGAGTTCCTTCGTGAAGGAAGGCTGGTCGGTGAAGAAGCTGATCCGCACGATCGTCCTCTCGCGCACCTTCCTGCAGACGGCTGATCTCCGCGCCGATGCCGTCGCCAAGGATCCCGACAACTCCTTGAACTGGCGCGCCCACCGCCGCCGTCTGGATTTCGAAGCCCTGCGCGACAGCATGCTGCGCGCGGCCGGACGTCTCGACGAAGCCAAGCTCGGCGGTCAACCCTTCGACCTGGTCAGCGCCTTCGGTACGCCGCGTCGCACGCTCTACGGCCACATCGACCGGCAGAATCTGCCGGCCTTCTTCCGGACGTTCGATTTCGCGAACCCCGACTATCACGTCCCCAAGCGCAACCAGACCACGACGCCTCAGCAGTCGCTTTGGATGCTCAACCATCCCTTCGGTCGCTCGCTCGCCGATGAACTGGCCGCGAAAGTCGCGACCCAGCCGGATGACGCCGCCAAGGTCCGCGCCCTCTATCTCGCCATCCTCGCCCGCGCGCCACGCGCCGACGAGACCGCGCTCGCCCTGGCCTACCTCCGTGAAGCCGCGCAAGCCCCGGCACCGGCGGCCTGGACCAACGGCTTCGGCGGCTACGATCCGAAGACGAAGACGACGGCTTTCACGGTGATGACGACCCACGCCAAAGACCGCATCTCCCCCACCGCGCAGATCCCGGATAAGAAGTACGCCTATGTCTTCCTGACCGCCAAGGGCGGACATACGGGCAGCCTGCCGGAGACCGCCGCCATCCGTCGCTGGACAGCCGGCAGCCCGGGCAAGTACCGGCTCGAAGGCTCCCTCGCGGTCCCGAGCAAGGCCAGCGACGGCGTCCGTGCGCGGATCGTCTCTTCGCGCCGCGGCCTCCTCGCCGAAATCATCGTCAAGGGAGGGGGCTCGGCCCCTGTCGAGCTCGCTTCGGTGGATCTCGCCGCCGGTGAAAGCATCGATTTCATCGCCGACCTATACCTGGGTTCCAACAGCGACGGTTTCAGCTGGTCACCGGTCATCAAGGACGCCCAGACCGGCGAGGTGATCAGTTCCGCCGCCGGCGAGTTCGGCCGCAAGCCGGACCGCCAGTCGGCCCTTTCGACCTTCGCCCAGGTCCTCCTCCAAAGCAACGAATTCGCCTTCGCCGACTGATGCGCCATATCGATCCACTCTCCCTAGGCTCTCGTCGCGAGTTCCTCCGCCGCGTCGGCATGGGTCTCGGCGGCGTCGCCATGGCCTCGCTGCTCCAGCAGGAACTTCGGGGTGCCGACATCCGCGTCGACCCGCTGCATCCGCTCGCCGCCCGCAAGGCGCCGCTCCCCTGCAAGGCCAAGCGCGTCATCCATATCTTCGCCAACGGTGGTGCCTCGCAGGTCGATACCTTCGACCGCAAGATCGCCCTCGACAAATACCACGGTCAGAAACTGCCGGGCGACTACATCGCCACCGAACGTCGCACGGGCGCGGCCTTCCGTTCTCCCTTCGCCTGGAAGCGCTACGGCAAGAGCGGCCTCGAGGTCAGCGAACTCTTCGCCAAGACGGCCGAACACGCCGACGACCTCTGCGTGATCCGCTCGATGAAGGCCGACGTGCCCAACCACGAGCCTTCCCTGCTGCTGATGAACTGCGGCGAAGCCCGCCAGGTCCGTCCGTCCATGGGCTCTTGGGTCACTTACGGACTCGGCACCGAGAACGAGAACCTGCCCGGCTTCATGACCCTCTGCCCGGGCGGCTTCCCGATTCAGGAGACCCAGAACTGGCAGTGCGGCTTCCTGCCCGGCGTCTACCAAGGCAACTACGTCGACACCTCGAAGCGTTCTGTCGAAGAGCTCATCGAGAACATCCGTAACTTCGGGCTTTCCCGCCCGGCCCAACGTAAGCAGCTCGACCTGCTGGCCAAGCTCAACGCCGCGCACCAGTCCGTCCGCCCACAAGACGCCGCCCTCGAGGCGCGCGCGCAGTCCTTCGAGATGGCGTACCGCATGCAGCTCGAGGCCACCGACGCTTTCGACGTGGGCCGCGAATCCGAAAAGACCCGCGAGATGTACGGCGACACGACCCTCGGCCGCCAGTTCCTCATCGCCCGTCGCCTCGCCGAACGCGGCGTCCGTTTCATCCAGCTCTGGCACGGCGCCGGTCAGCCCTGGGACAGCCACGACGACCTGGAAAAGAATCATAAGCGACTGGCGATGGAAGCGGACCAGCCGATCGCCGCGCTGCTCACCGACCTCAAGCGCCTCGGGATGCTGGACGAGACCCTCGTCATCTGGGGCGGAGAATTCGGCCGCACCCCGACCGTCGAACTCCCGACCCCGGGCTCCAACGCCGGCAAGATCAACGGCCGCGACCATAACAGCCACGGCTTCACGATGTGGATGGCCGGCGGCGGCGTGAAGCCCGGCCACGTCCACGGCGAGAGCGACGAGTTCGGCTTCAAGGCCGTCAAGGACGTCGTGCACGTCCACGACCTGCACGCGACCATCCTCCGGCTCCTCGGCTTCAATCATGAGGAGTTCACGTTCCGAAGTTCGGGACGAGACTTCCGCCTCACCGACGTCCACGGGAAGATCGTCCAGTCGCTCATCGCATGATGAATCGCCTCGTCCGCCTGCTGGCCATCCTCGCCTTCACGGGCCTCGAGGCCGGCGAACTCCGCACGCTTTGCGACATCGCCTACAAGGACGATGTCATCTCGCAGACGCCGTATGAGCAAGAACGCTGCAAGCTCGACCTGACCCTGCCGGCCGACGCGAAAGGTTTTCCGACCTATGTATGGTTCTACGGCGGCGGACTGAAGAACGGCGGCAAGGACCTGAACTCGGAATACTGCGCCGAGATCCGCGCCAGCCTGGCCCGGGCGGGGGTAGCCGTGGTGACGCCTGACTACCGGCTCAGCCCGAAGGTCAAATATCCGGCCTACGTCGACGATGCCGCCGCGGCTTTCGCCTGGACGGTCAAGCATATCGCCGCTCACGGCGGCGACCCGCGCAAGGTCTTCATCGGCGGCCATTCGGCCGGCGGCTACCTCGCCCTGCTCGTGGGCATGGACCCGGAACGGCTGAAGCCGCACGGACTCACGCTCGGCTCGGTCGCCGGCATCGCCCAAGTCAGCGGCCAGGTCTTCAACCATTACACCGTCCGCGAAGAACGCGGCCAAGCACGCTATGGCATCACGTCCGACGAGGCCGCGCCGGCCTTCCATATCCGCAAGTCCCTCCCGCCCATCCTGACGATCTACGCGCAGAATGACATGCTCAGCCGCGCCGAAGAGAACATGTTCTTCGTGACGACCCTCAAGGCGGCCGGACATACGGAGAACTACTCCCTGCGCGTCGACGACCGCGACCACGGCACGGTCGGACATGCCCTTCGGAACGACGATGATCCCGCCCGCCTCGCGATCCTCAACTTCATCGCCAGGCAGTCCGCCCACCGCTGAAGATGCCGCGTATCCTCGTCATCGCCCTCTGTGTGCTAGGACTTGTCCGGGGCGACGCCAAGACCCTGGCCGAGGCAGCCGAGTCGCTGTCATCCAGGCTTCCGGCAGGTTGCATCGTCACCGCCGAGCAGACACCGCAGGGAAAACGCTTCGCCCTGTCCGGACAATCGCCCGACCCGAAGCAGGCCCCCGAGACGCTGGTCTTCGAGATCGCCTCCCTCACGAAGATTTTCACCGGCATCCTCCTGGCGGAGTCGGTCGTCGAGAAGAAGGTCTCCCTCGACACCACCGTGGCGGAACTCCTCGAGCCCGGCTTCAAGTTCGCCGACGCCCGCGTCGGCCGCATCAGCCTTCGCCAGCTCTCCACGCACACCAGCGGCTTGCCGAGGATGCCGGACGACTTCCCCGACGGCTTCAAGAGCTATTCGACCTACGATGACTCGCAGATGCTGGCCTGGCTCGCGAAGGTGCAGCTGAAACGTGACGGCCCCCACGACTGCAGCTACTCGAACGTCGGGGTCGCCTTGCTCGGCTTCCTCGTCGCGAAGCAATACGGCAAACCTTGGTCAGACTGCGTCGTCGAGAGGATCTGCAAGCCCTTGGGCATGCCTCACACGCTGCCCAGCCACCTGCCTAGCCCCGGCACCGTGGCTCCGCCTCACGCCGGCAGCGGCCCGGCAATCGTCACCACCTTCCGGGCATTCGCCCCCGCCGGCAGCCTCCGGAGCACGGCGGCGGACATGCTCGTCTTCGGGGAAGCGCTCGCCCACCCGGAACGCACCCCCATCGAGGCGGCGCTTAAGCTCGCCTTGCGGCCGCATGCCGACGCCAAGACCAAGAAAGGCAAGATAGGCCTAGGCGCCTTCCTGGTGGGACCACCCGAGCATGTCGCCTACGTCCATGACGGCGCCACCGCAGGCTATCGTTCGGCCATCCAGGTCATCCCCTCCGCCGACATCGTCCGCATCGTGCTCATGAACAACAACACCGTCGAGGGCAGCGATGTCCTCAAGGCCATGCGATGACTCCCGCTTCGATCCGAATCTCACCTCCCATGCTCCTCCGCCTGCTCATCCCTAGCCTCCTCGCCTTCCGCCTCGTCGCGGCCGAGACCTACGATGTCGTCGTTTACGGCGGTACTTCCGCGGGAGTCATCGCCGCCGTCCAAGCCAAGAAGATGGGCAAGTCCGTCCTTATCGTCGGACCCGACGTCCATCTCGGCGGCCTGAGCAGCGGCGGTTTGGGCTACACCGATACGGGCAACAAAGCCGTCATCGGCGGTCTCGCTCGCAACTTCTATCACCGCGTCTGGGCGGAATACCAGAAAGACTCGACCTGGGCTTGGCAGCGTCAGGAAGCCTTCGGCAACAAAGGCCAAGGAACCGTCGCGATGGACAAGGATGAGCGGACCATGTGGATCTTCGAACCGAGCGTGGCCGAGAAAGTCTTCGAAGATTACGTGAAGGAGTTCGGCCTGACCGTCCTCCGCGACGAGTGGCTCGACCGCGCCAAGGGCGTGCGCCTGACCGACGGACGGATCGCGGAGATCACGATGCTCTCCGGCAAGATTTTCGCCGGTAAGATGTTCATCGACGCCACCTACGAAGGCGACCTCCTCGCCGCCGCGGGCGTCAGTTACCACGTGGGTCGCGAGGCGAATTCCGTCTACGGCGAGGAATGGAACGGCAACCAGGTGGGCATCCTCCATCACGGCCACCACTTCGGCGCGGTGAAGCAGCCGGTCAGCGCCTATAAGATCCCCGGCGACCCTTCCTCCGGCCTGCTGCCCCGTATCTCGGCCGAACCACCCGGCGTGCGCGGCGAGGGCGACAAGCGCGTCCAAGCCTATTGCTACCGCTGGTGCGCGACCGACCATCCGGACAACCGCCTCCCCTTCCCGAAGCCGGCGAACTACGACGCCTCGCAGTACGAGCTGCTTGTCCGAGTCCTCGATGCCGGCTGGCGCCAGACCTTCCACAAGTTCGACCTGCTTCCCAACCGCAAGACCGACACGAATAACCATGGCCCTTTCAGTTTCGACAACATCGGGATGAATTACGACTACCCCGAGGCCTCTTACGAGCGCCGTAAGGAGATCCTCGCCGAACACCGGACCTACCAGCAAGGCTTGCTCTGGTTCCTCGCCAACGACCCGCGCGTGCCGTCCGAGGTCCGCCAGGAAGCCAACCGCTGGGGCCTGCCGAAGGACGAGTTCAAGGACAACGGCCACTGGCCGCACCAGATCTACGTCCGCGAGGCCCGCCGCATGGTCGGCGCCTTCGTGATGACCGAGAACGAGCTCACGAAGAAGAAGCCGACGCCGGATTCGGTGGGCATGGGCTCCTACACCATCGACTCCCATAACGTGCGCCGTTACGTGACGCCGGAAGGCCACGTGCAGAACGAAGGTGACATCGGCGTGCCGATCTCGCCCTACTCGATCGCTTACGGCGCGCTGGTGCCGAAACGCGGCGAGATCGCTAACCTCTTCGCACCGGTGGCCTGCAGCGCCACGCACATCGCCTACGGCTCCATCCGCATGGAGCCCGTCTTCATGATCCTCGGCCAGTCGGCTGCGACGGCCGCCGTGCTGGCGATCGACGATAATCTAGCCGTGCAGGACGTCCCTTACGCCGCCCTCCGCGCCCGCCTGCTCGAGGACGGTCAAGTGCTCGAGCACGAGTCCTCCAAGGTGAAGCCGAAGGGGCATGGTCCAGCCAGACCGGCCGCCACGCTTCCTGGTGTCACGGTCGATGACGACGAGGCCGTGCTGACCGGCGACTGGAAACAGAGCTCCGCCAACAGCGGCTTTGTCGGTTCGGGCTATCGCCACGACGACAAGGGCGCCACCGGGCCCGTCTCCGCGACCTTCGTCGGCCGTCTCCCCGCTGCTGGCAACTATGCTGTCAGCCTCACGGTCGTCCCCAACGCTAACCGCAGCCGCGACGCCTTGGTCCGGATCGAGCACGCCGACGGCGTGGCTGAAATCCGTGCCGACCTCTCCGGCCAAGGGGCCTCGAACGGCCTGCTGACGCTGGGGACCTATCGATTCCCGGCCGGACCAGCCAAGGTGACCGTCAGCAATGCCGGCGCCAAGGGCTACGTCCTCATCGACGCGGCCAACTGGCAGGCCCGCTGAATAGGCGGTCTTCCCTATTAATCATTTGAAACCCCAGGGCCAGGGGGTTGTCATGACGACACCCCTTATGCGCCTTCCGCCGTCCGCAGCCTGTCTCCTCGCCGTCAGCCTCCTGGGGGCTGATCCGGCGGCGGACACCGTGCGCTTCAACCGGGACATCCGTCCGATCATGTCGGATACCTGCTTCCATTGCCACGGCTTCGACCCGAAGTCGCGCAAAGGCGGCCTGCGCCTGGATCTCCGCGAAGAAGCGCTGAAGGCCGGTAAGAGCGGCGAGATCGCCATCGTCCCGGGCAAGCCGGAAGAGAGCGAGATCATCAAACGTATCTTCTCGAACGACCCCGAAGACATCATGCCGGAGAAGGAAGCGCACAAGACGCTCACGTCGGCCCAGAAGGAACTCTTCCGTCGCTGGGTCGCCCAAGGCGCCGTCTACGAACCCCATTGGGCCTATAAGCCGCTCGAAGCCCCGGTCGTGCCGACGATGCCTGCCGGCGGCAAGAACCCGATCGACGCCTTCGTCGCCGCCAAGCTCGCCGAGAAGAAGACGACGCTTTCGCCCGAGGCGAACAAGGAGCGCCTGCTCCGCCGTCTCTCCCTCGACCTCACGGGGCTGCCGCCTACGCCCGCCGAGACCGCGGCCTTCGTCGCCGACAACTCTGCCGATGCTTTCGAAAAACAGGTCGACCGCCTGCTCGCCTCGCCGCACTTCGGTGAACGCATGGCGGTCTGGTGGCTGGATATCGCCCGCTTCGCCGACACGGTCGGCTACCACGGAGACCAGAATCAGCGCATCTTCCCCTACCGCGACTACGTCATCAACGCCTTCAACGCCAACAAGCCGTTCGATGTGTTCACCCGTGAGCAACTCGCCGGCGACCTGCTGCCGAACCCGACCGAAGAACAGCTGACCGCGAGCGGCTACAACCGCCTGAACATGATGACCCGTGAAGGCGGCGCCCAGCCCAAGGAGTACCTCGCCAAATACGGCGCCGAACGCGTGCGCTCGGTCTCCAACGCCTGGCTGGGCAGCACTTTCGGTTGCGCCGAGTGCCACGACCATAAGTTCGACCCGATCAAGTCCGCCGACTTCTATTCCCTGCAGGCCTTCTTCGCCGACGTAAAGCAATGGGGCGTCTACGCGAACTATAACTACACCCCGGAGCCGGAACTGAAAGGCGTCGGCAACGAACACCCGTTCTTCCCTGAAGCCCGCGTCAAGAACGCCTACCTCGCCAAGCAGGACACCCGCCTTCGCGCAGAACTCGAGGCGCACTACGCCAAAACCGCCAAGGCCCTCGCCGCCGATCCGAAGGCCCTCGCCGGCTACCAAGCCTGGCAACGAGGCATCAAAGCGACGCTTGCCCGGCATCCCTCCGGCCTGATCAGTCCGGCCGGCACCTCTCTCCTTAAACCCGCGACGCCCGCCGCCGCCGGCAAGGCCGCCAAGGCGGCCGCGAAGAACACCGAAGCCGCCAAGGCGAAGATGAAGGCCAAGGCGGCGGTCTCGCCCGCGCCCGAAGCGACGGCTTTCGCCGCCGACAGCCTGGTGAAGATCACGAAGGCGCTCGGCAAGGGTGACGACTTCGCCCTCCGTTTTGACGCCCCCGGAAGCTCGGTCGCCTCGGTACGCATCGACCTCCCGAAAGATTCCCTGCCCGTCGATGCTAGCGCGAATCTCGGCGTTCGCTTCGCCATCGCCGACGCCAAAGGCAAGGAACGTGGCGTGGGCGTGACCCTCGCCGATGCTTCGCACCGCGAGCCGCGCTATAACAGCGGCGTCGAACAGACCGATATCAATGGTGGCTGGGCTCTGAAGATGCCTGCCGCCGACGTCCATGCGGTCTGGCTCCTGGACGCCCCGGTCACGCTGAAGTCCGACGAGAAGTTCGTCGTCCATCTCGAGAATGCTCCGGCGCTGTCCCTGAAGATCTCGCTCTCTCCGCTCAGCCACCACGACCCGCTGCAGGTCACGAGCCACGCCAATCTCGCCGCGGCGGCCTCCGCCGAGCCGACCACGGCCGTCATGCCGAACTTCCTGGTCTCCTCCGCGACCAACCGCGAAACCCTGCTCAAGGCCCGCGCCCTGAACACCGAACTCCGCCGACAGAACCATGGCTACGCCTGGACGATGGTGACGCAGGCCACCAAGCCGCTCGAGGTCCGCGTGCTCCCACGCGGCAACTTCCTCGACCAATCCGGCCCCGTCGTGCTTCCCTCGACGCCTTCTTTCCTGCCCGGCCTGCGCACGAGCACCGAACAGAAGCGCCTCACCCGTCTGGATCTCGCCGACTGGATCACTTCCAAGGATAACCCGATCACGGCCCGCACGTTCATGAACCGCCTCTGGCAGGCGTTCTACGGCACCGGCCTCACCGCCGTGCTCGATGACCTCGGCTCGCAGGGCGAGCTTCCTTCGCACCCTGAACTGCTCGAATGGCTCGCCCTCGAGTTCCGCGACAAGGGTTGGGACGTGAAGCGCATGATCCGCCTGATGGTGAACAGCCAGACCTACCGACAGAGCAGCAGCCTGCGCCCCGACCTCAAGGAGATCGATCCGGCCAACCGTCTGCTTGCCTCCCAGAATCCCCGCCGTCTCGACGCCGAATTCATCCGCGACAACGCGCTCGCCGTCGCCGGACTCCTCCACGCGACGGACATCGGCGGACCCAGCGCCAAGCCCTACCAGCCGGCCGGCTATTACGAGCCGATCCAGTTCCCGAACCGCACCTATGTCGCCAGCACCGGCCCGGCCCAGTGGCGCCGCGGCCTCTACATGCACTGGCAGCGCATGTTCCTGCACCCGATGCTCGTCAACTTCGACGCGCCCGCCCGCGATGAGTGCACCGCGCTCCGCAGCTATAGCAATACGCCGCAGCAGGCGCTGACGCTGCTCAATGACCCCGTCTTCGTCGAAGCCGCCCGCGCTTTCGCCGCCCGCCTCCTGGCGACGCCGGCCGGTGCGGATCGCCTCGCCCTCGCCTTCCGCCTCGCGGTCGGACGCGAGATCAAGCCCTCCGAACGTCCGTCGCTCGAGAAACTCGTCGCCGACCAGGAAGCTTACTACGCGGCTCACCCCGAAGACGCGACCAAGCTCCTTAAGATCGGGCAGAGCCCGGCCCCCGCCGGCGTCGACCCGGCCGAACTCGCGGCCTGGACGCAGGCCTGCCGCGTCCTTCTCAACTCCCACGAAGCGATCACCCGCTACTAAGACCATGCGCCCTTACGACCCCGTCGCCCACGCCCTGTCGATCAACCGACGGAGCTTCCTCACGAAGAGCGCCTACGGCCTCGGCAGCGCGGCCTTCGCCATGCTCGCCGCGAAGACCGGTTTCGCTGACCTGCACGCCGCCCCTTTCTCCAAGGGCGCGCTCAAGGTCCCGCACCTCCCGGTGAAGGCCAAGCGCGTCATCTTCCTCTGCATGGCGGGCGGCCCTCCCCACCTCGAGCTCTTCGACAATAAGCCGGTCCTGAAGAAACTCGACGGACAGGCCTTCCCGGAATCGTTCACCAAGGGCCAGCAGATCGCCCAGCTCCAAGGCGCCGTGCTCAAGGCCCGCGGCGGTTCGTTCGAATTCAAGAAGTGGGGCAAGTCGGGCATGGAGCTCACCGACATCTTCCCGCACATCGGTTCGGTCGCTGACGACCTGTGCGTCGTCCGCTCGATGAAGACCGAGCAGATCAACCACGACACGGCCCATGCCTTCTTCAACACGGGCTCCATCATCAAAGGACGCCCGAGCATGGGCTCCTGGTTGCTCTACGGCCTTGGCTCTGAGACGGAGAACCTGCCGGGCTACATCGTACTGACCTCCGCTGGTCGTACCGGCCTGCAGCCGATCTCCTCGCGTCAGTGGTCCAGCGGCGTCCTGCCCAGCAAATACCAAGGCATCCAATTCCAATCCAAGGGCGAGGCCGTCCATTACATCGGCAACCCCGAAGGCGTGTGCCAGAGCACGCAGCGTCAGGTCATCGACGAGATCCGTCGACTCAACGGCCAGCTGGCCCAGGAGACCGTCGACCCGGAGATCGCGACCCGCGTGGCCCAGTACGAGATGGCCTTCAAGATGCAGTCGAGCGTCCCCGAGCTGCTCGACTTCAAGAGCGAGTCCGCGAAGACCATCGAAGCCTACGGCATCAAGGAGATCGGCGACGGCTCCTTCGCCTCCAACTGCCTCATGGCCCGCCGCCTCGCCGAACGTGGCGTACGCATGATCCAGCTCTACCACCGCGCCTGGGACCTTCACGGCGGCCTGGATAACGGCATGAAGATGGGCGCGGAAGACGTCGACAAGGCGACCGGCGCCCTTATCCGCGACCTCAAGGAGCGCGGCATGCTCGACGACACGCTCATCCTCTGGGGCGGCGAATTCGGCCGCACCCCGATGGGCCAGGGCACCGGCCGCGACCACCACATCGCCGGTTACTCGGTCTTCCTCGCCGGCGGCGGCGTCAAGGCCGGCACGACCTACGGAGCCACCGACGAACTTGGCTACAACGCCGTCGAGAACGTCGTCGATGTCCACGACCTGCACGCCACGATGCTCGCGCTGATGGGCATCGATCATCACCGCCTGAACGTGAAGTTCCAGGGCCTCGACGTCCGCCTCACCGGCGTCGCCGGCAAGGTGGTGAAGAGCATCATGGCCTGAGCGGTAAACGACACTTTAACGCCGATTAATTTCGGCGTTTAGACTTCAACGGTCGGGCCTAAGCAGTAAGGTCTTCCCATGCCCCTCCCCCGCCTCGCCCTTGCGGCCGCCCTGCTGGCTTCCGCCTTCGTCCACGTCTTCGCCGCCGACGCGATCACTCCGTCCGCGAAGACCGAACTCTTCAACGGCAAGGACACCCTCGGCTGGGTCGTCTTCCCGGAAAGCGGCAAGGATTCCTGGTCCATCAAGGACGGCATCCTCGCGTGCACCGGCAAGCCCAGCGGTTTCCTTCGCACCACCCATAGCTATAAGCAGTATCGCTTCACGGTGGAATGGCGCTTCACCAAACCGGGTAATACCGGCGTGGTCGTGCACATGACGCCCCCCGACGCGGTCTGGCCGAAGAGCATCGAGTGCCAAGGCATGCACAAGAACCAGGGTGACTTCTACTTCTGGAACGGCGCCACGCTCTCCGGCGGCACCGAGCTCAAGGATAAGAAGTCCGGTAAGATCCGTGGCTATCGCCTCGGCAAGCAGGCCGACGCCGAGAAACCGGCCGGCGAATGGAATACCTTCACCACGGTCTGCGACGGCAACACGGTCACGATCCTCGTCAACGGCAAGGAAGTGAACAAGGCCACCGGCACCAACCTCAGCGAGGGCTTCATCGGCCTGCAGGTCGAAGGCGGCGCCTTCGAGGTCAAGCGCTGCACCCTCGAGCCCCTCTAAATTCCCTCCAGCCCTCCGGCCCTCTTGTCCTCCTGTCCTCGAATGACCATGCGCCTCCTTCCCGCCCTCCTCGCCCTCGCGACCTCCGCGCTGATCGCCGCCGATGTTCCGGCCGGTTTCACTTCGCTGTTCAACGGCAAAGACCTCGCCGGCTGGCACGGCTACAACCCTCACTCCGTGGCCAAGCTCACGGGCGAAAAGAAGGACGCCATGCTCAAGAAGATGCGCGACGAATTCCCGCAGCATTGGTCCGTGAAGGACGGCGAGATCTACAATCCTGGCACGGGACCTTACGCCACGACCGACCAGGAATACGGCGACTTCGAACTCACCCTGGAGTACAACATGGCACCGAAGGGCGACTCCGGCGTCTACCTCCGTGGCGCCCCGCAGGTCCAGATCTGGGACCCGACCGACGAGAAGTCCTTCAAGCACGGCTGCCAGCTCGGCTCCGGCGCCCTCTGGAATAATTCCCCCGGCAAGCCCGGCAAGGACCCGCTGGTGCTGGCTGACAAGCCGGCCGGCGAATGGAACACCCTCCGTGTCGTGATGGTCGGCGCCCGCGTGAGCGTCTGGCTCAACGGCAAGCAGACCGTCGACCACGCCACGATGGAGAACTATTACGACCGCAAGGCCGCGCTGGCCGCCAAGGGCCCGATCTGCCTCCAGACCCACGGAGCCCCGATCCGCTGGCGCAACGTCGCGATCCGCGAGATCGCCGGCGAAGAAGCCAACCGTATCCTCACCGCGAAGGCCGCCGACGGCTTCAAGTCGATCTTCAACGGCAAGGATTTCACCGGTTGGGCCGGCGACGTCGAGAACTTCGAAATCGTCGACGGCGGCATCCGTTGCAAGACCGGCAAGGGCGGCACGCCGTACTACGACCAGGACCTGACCGACTTCGCCGTCCGCCTCGAATTCAAGCTGCCGAAGGGCGGCAACAACGGCCTGGCGCTCCGCTACCCCGGCAAAGGCAATACGGCCTACGTCGGCATGTGCGAACTCCAGGTGCTGGACGACAACTACGACAAGGTGAAGGGCAAGATCGACCCCCGTCAGGTCCACGGCTCGGCCTACGGCATGGTCGGCGCCCAGCGCGGCTTCCAGCGCCCGATCGGTGAATGGAACTTCCAGGAAGTCACCGTCGTCGGCTCCACCATCAAGGTCGAACTCAACGGCTTCATCATCCTCGAGGCCGACCTCGCCAAGGTCGACATGGCCACGGTCATGGCGAAGAGCCCCCACCCGGGCAAGGACCGCAAGAACGGCTACTTCGGCTTTGCCGGCCATAACGACCCGGCGGAATTCCGTAACATCACGCTCAAGGACCTGGCGGCCAAGTAAGCCCACCCCCATCGCCCCTCCAAAACCCCTCGAATGAGGGGTTTTTTGTTAACTGCACATTGCTATGAACCCGCGGGGTTCTTAATTGTCCCGTATCGCAAGCCCCCATGCGCCTTCCCCGTCATTGTCTCGCCGCCGCCGGCTTCCTGTTCCTCTCCTCGGCGTTCGCCGCGGAACGCGTCCAGTTCAACCGCGACATCCGTCCGATCTTCTCCGACACCTGCTTCGCCTGCCACGGCCCCGACGAGAATAAGATCAAGGGCGGCCTGCGTCTCGACTCCCTCGAAGCCGCCCGCAAGGGAGGTAAGTCCGGCGAGCCTGCCATCACGCCTGGGCATCCCGAGAAGAGCGAAGTGATGAAGCGTCTGCTGACCGATGACGCCGATGACCACATGCCGCCGGCAGAATTCCACAAGGTGCTGTCCAAGGATCAGATCGCCCTCGTCGAACGCTGGATCAAGGAAGGCGCCGAATATCAGGGTCACTGGGCCTTCCAGATTCCGGTCAAGCCGTCCGTGCCGGCCATTCCTGCCGGCGGCAACGAGATCGACGCCTTCCTCGCCAACGGTCTCGCCTCCAAGGGCCTCAAGCCCAACGGCGAAGCCCCCAAGGCCACGCTGCTCCGTCGTGCCGCCCTCGACCTGATCGGACTCCCGCCCTCCGACACCGACCTGCAGGCTTTCCTCGCCGACAGTTCGCCGGAAGCCTGGTCCAAGGCCCTCGACCGACTGCTGGCCTCGCCGCACTACGGCGAGAACATGGCGATGCAGTGGCTCGACTTCGCCCGCTACGCCGACTCCAACGGCTTCCAGAGCGATACGCAGCGCACGATGTGGCCCTACCGCGACTGGGTGATCAAGGCCTTCAATGACAACAAGCCGTTCGATGCGTTCACGGTCGAGCAGCTCGCCGGCGACCTGCTCCCGAATGCCACCCGCGACCAGATCGTGGCCACGGCCTTCAACCGTAACCACCGCCTCAACGGCGAGGGAGGCCGCATCGTCGAGGAATGGTTCGCCGAGAACGTCATCGACCGTATCGAGACGACGGGTTCCACCTGGATGGGGCTGACGATGAACTGCTGCCGCTGCCACGACCATAAATACGACCCGATCTCCCAGAAAGAGTTCTACCAGTTCTTCGCCTACTTCAACTCTAACGACGAATCCGGCGTCCTCGGCGAGTTCGGCGGCTCCGCCACGACCCGCCGTGGCGGTAACACGCCCCCGACCCTCTCCCTGCCGACAGAAGAGCAGCAGAGGCAGATCGATGCGACCGCCAAGGCCTTCGCTTCCGCCGAAGCCGCCCTCAAGGCCATCCCGACCTCTCAGCCCGAGCTCCTCACCAAATGGCTGGAACGTCAGCGCGCCGTCTTTTCCAAGGATGGCGTGGCTTGGCAGGCGCTTTCCGATGAGAAGGTGACCGCCAAGGAGAAAGCCTCCTTCAAGCGACTCGACGACGGCACCTGGCTCGTCTCGGGCGTCACCGCCGCCAAGGAGACCTACGTGCTCGAAGCCCCGCTCGCCGCGGGTCTGCTCACGGCCGTGCGCCTCGAAGCCCTCCCCGACGATTCTCTTCCGGGCAAGAGCCTCGGTCGCTCCTCCAATGGCAACTTCGTGCTGAGCGGCCTCGAGGTCCGCCTGCTTACGGCCGACGGCAGGACCACCATTATCCCGCTGACGAAAGCCGAAGCGGATTACGACCAGCCGGGCTGGAGCATCGCGAAGCTCGCTCCTGCTCCGATGTCCAAGGGGAAGGCGAAGAAAAGCGACAGCACCAAGGCGGGCTGGGCCATCGGCGGCAACCTGCCCGAGAACCGCGTCCCGCGTAAGGCGATCTTCTCCTTCGCTCCCACCACCGTCCCCGCCGGCGCCAAGCTGGTCGTGGTCATGCGCCATGAGTCCGTTTCCCAGCATAGCATCGGACGATTCCGCCTGAACGTCTCCGGCCAGGACCCCAAGCTGCTCTCGCTGAAGGCAGACCCCGCTGCCGAGGCCGCCCGCCGCCTGCTGGCGAAGCCCGCAGAGAAACTCACGGCCGCCGACAAGAAGGCCCTCGAGAAACTCTTCGCTGACAGCCCCGAACACCCGCGTCATGCCGCGACCGCCAAAGTCGCCGCCGCCAAGGCGGCCTTCGATGCGGCCAATGCCGCGCCGGTCACCGTCATGGTGATGAAGGAACTGCCGAAGCCCCGCGACGCCTTCGTGCTCCTCCGCGGCGAATACGACAAGATCGGTCCGAAGGTCGAACGCGCCCTCTTCCGCGCCCTGCCGCCCATGCCCGCCGGCGAACCGAACAACCGCCTCGGCTTGGCCCGCTGGCTTGTCAGCGGCATCCACCCGCTCACGGCCCGCGTCTGGGTCAACCGCGCCTGGGAACGATTCTTCGGCATCGGCATCGTGAAGACCTCAGAAAACTTCGGCTCGCAGGCCGAATGGCCGAGCAACCCGGAGCTCCTCGACTGGCTCGCCGTCGAATTCGTCGACCGTAAGTGGGACATGAAGGCGATGTATAAGCTTCTGATGATGAGCTCGGCCTACCGTCGCAGCGCCGCCGTGACGCCGGAGGTGCTCGAGAAAGATCCCGACAACCGCCTCCTCGCCCGCGGCCCCCGCTTCCGCCTGCCCGCCGAGGTCGTCCGCGACCAGGCCCTCTGGACCGCCGGCCTGCTCGTCGTCAAGCAAGGCGGCCCGAGCGTGAAGCCCTACATGCCCGAGGCGGTCTGGGACGAGACCAGCGTCTACGGCGACATGCGCAACTACAAGGCCGACATGGGCGAGGGCCTCTGGCGCCGTTCGCTCTACACGATCTGGAAGCGCACCGCGGCTCCGCCCACGATGCTGCTCTTCGATTCCGCCGGCCGCGAGGTCTGCACGGTGAAGCGCTCCCGCTCCAACACGCCGATGCAGGCGCTCTCGCTCCTCAACGAGGTGACCTTCGTCGAGGCCGCCCGCAAGCTCGCCGAACAGGCCCTGCGCCAGCCCGGCGACCTCGAAGCGAAGCTCGCCTGGACCTTCCGTAAGGTGGTCCGTCGCGACGCCACGGCCGCCGAACTCGCCGTCCTCCGGAAGGGACTCGCTAAGCGTCTCGCCACCTATGCGGCCGACCCGAGCCTCGCGCCGAAGCTCCTCGCGCAGGGCGTGAGCCCGGCCGCGACCGACCTCGACCGCAACCAGCTCGCCGCCTGGACCACGACGGCCAACATCCTCCTCAACCTCGACGAAACCGTCACCCGCGAATGAACTGCAACGACCGCCAATTCCTCGGACTCGACCAGGCCACGAAGATGGCCCTGTCCCGCCGCACATTCATCAAGGGCTCCGCCGGAGGCATCGGCCTCGCCGCGCTGGGCTCGCTGATGGGCACGCCCGCCTTCGCCGCCACCCCGGGCCTGGGCTTCCCCAACTTCAAGCCGAAGGCGAAGCGTATCATCTACCTGTTCCAATCCGGCGCCCCGTCGCAGATGGACCTCTTCGACCCGAAGCCGCAGCTCGCAGCGATGCGCGGCAAGGACCTGCCGGAGTCCATCCGCAAGGGCCAGCGTCTGACGACGATGACTTCCGGCCAGAAGAACTTCCCGGTCGCGCCTTCTATCTTCAAGTTCAAGCAGCACGGTCAGTCGGGGAATTGGTTCAGCGAACTGATCCCGCACATCGCCTCGAAATCCGACGAATGGTGCGTGGTCCGCGGGATGCACACGGAGGCCATCAACCACGACCCGGCCATCACTTTCATGCAGACGGGCAGCCAGCTCGCCGGACGCCCCAGCATCGGCTCCTGGTCCGCCTACGGCCTCGGCAGCGAGAACGCCGACCTCCCCGCCTACGTGGTGATGACGTCCTTCGGCAGCGGAAGACCCGAAGATCAACCTCTTTACGACCGTCTCTGGGGCGCCGGCTTCCTGCCGTCCAAACTCCAAGGCGTTAAGCTCCGCAACAAGGGCGAGCGCGTGCTCTACCTGAAGGATCCCGAAGGCATCCCCCGCGAGGTGCGTCGTGAACAGCTCGACGAACTCGCCGCTCTGAACAACCAGCGTCACGGCGTCCTCGGCGACCCGGAGATCCAGACCCGCATCTCGCAGTACGAGATGGCCTTCCGCATGCAGACCAGCGTGCCGGACCTGCTCGACCTCTCCAAGGAGCCGCAGCACGTCCTCGACCTCTACGGTCCCGACGTGAAGCGCCCGGGCTCCTACGCCTCCAACTGCCTCCTGGCCCGCCGCCTCTGCGAACGCGACGTCCGCTTCGTCCAGCTCTTCCACATGGGCTGGGACCACCACGGCGGCCTCCCGAAGGCCATCAAGGGCCAGTGCAATGACACCGACCAGGCCACGGCCGGCCTGCTCACCGACCTCAAGCAGCGCGGCCTGCTCGACGACACCCTTGTCGTCTGGGGCGGCGAGTTCGGCCGCACCACCTACTCCCAGGGCGCGCTGACGGAGACCAACTACGGTCGCGACCACCACCCGCGCTGCTTCACCGTGCTGATGGCCGGCGCCGGCGTGAACAAGGGCTCGACCTACGGCGAGACCGACGACTTCAGCTACAACATCGTCAAGGAAGGCGTCCACGTCCACGACCTCAATGCGACGATCCTGCACCTGATGGGCGTCGACCACACCCGCCTGACCTACCGCTACCAGGGCCGCGACTTCCGCCTCACCGACATCCACGGCGAAGTGGTCAAGAAGCTGCTGGCGTAAACCAGCAGCTCCTGCCCTCCGCTCTGATTCCCCACCGATCCGCCAAGGCTACCGCGGCCGGCTGGCCTCGGAGCCTCTCTCCAAAGTGGCGGAGAGGATGGGATTCGAAGTCAGACTTTACGTCTGTATGTCGTTGTACTTCAACGACCGAGCTTTTTTGCGGACAGTTTGCGGACAAGTTATCCGCCAACTCTGTTAATTTACCCGGCCGATTTTAGCGCGCAAGTCGAATACGACATGGATGGGCTGGAAAAAGAAATCTAGATGGGTAGCTACCAAAAAGCCCCACCCTCATGCGACGTGGCTGAGGATGGGGCTTGATTCGGCGCGACTTACTCAGCCTTGGGCGACGGACGGGGCCTCGGAGTCCTCGCGCTTGCCGTGGACCATGCGGTAAAGTAAGGGCAAGGTGACAAGCGTGAGCAACGTCGAGCTGATGATGCCGCCGATGACGACGGTCGCTAACGGACGTTGAACCTCCGAGCCGGCACCGGTCGCCATGGCCATGGGAATAAAGCCAAGGCCCGCCACCAGCGCGGTCATGAGCACAGGACGGAGTCGCGTCATGCAGCCCTCTTCGATAGCGACGTCTAGCGGACGGCCTTCGGCACGTAGCGCGCGGATGAAGCTGATGATGACGAGCCCGTTGAGGACGGCCACGCCCGAGAGTGCGATAAAGCCAACCCCGGCGCTAATCGAGAACGGGATATCCCGCCACCAGAGGGCGGCGACGCCTCCGGTCAAGGCGAGAGGCACCCCGCTGAAGACGAGGAGTGCGTCCTTGAGGCTACGGAAACTGGCGTAGAGCAGCCCAAAGACGAGGAGTAGGGTCACGGGGACGACGAGTTTGAGCCGATTGCTCGCTGAGATCAGCTGTTCGAAGGTACCGCCGTATTCCACCCAATATCCCACCGAGACGACTTCAGCCGCCTTCACGCGACGTTGGGCTTCTGCGACGAATGAGCCCAGGTCGCGGCCGCGGACGTTGGCCGTCACGACGACGCGGCGCTTGCCGTTCTCACGGCTGATCTGATTCGGGCCCTGCGTGAGCGCGACGGTCGCGACCTCCCGAAGAGGGATGAACTGACGGAGGCCGTCCGGCGAGCGAGCAGGCAGCGGTACAGGGAGACCACCGAAGCCTTCAACATCCGTACGGACCGATTCAGGCATCCGCACGACGATACCGAAGCGACGGTCTCCTTCGAAGACGTAACCGGCCGGGGCTCCGCCCAGCGCCGTGGAGACGACACTTTGGGCGTCCTCGGCCGCCAGTCCATAGCGGGCGAGCGCTTCACGGTCGAGTTGGACGGTGAGCAGAGGCAGGCCCGTGATCTGCTCCACCTTGATGTCGGCCGCCCCGGTGATTTCCCCGAGAATCGACTCGATTCGCTTGGCCGAGGCCAGCATCACCTCCAGGTCGTCGCCATAGACCTTGACGGCCACGTCCGTGCGGACGCCCGAGATAAGCTCGTTGAAGCGCATCTGGATCGGTTGGGTGAACTCATAATTATTTCCCGGAATCGACTTGGCCGCCGCTTCAAGTTCCAGGACGAGCTGCGCCTTGGGCTTGCGCGAATCGGGCCACTGCTCTCGAGGCTTCATCATCACATAGGTGTCGGCCACGCTCGGCGGCATAGGGTCGGTGGCGATCTCGGCCGTGCCAATCTTACCGAAGACCTTTTCGACCTCAGGGAACGCCTTCAGCCGAGCCTCAAGGACGGATTGCATCTCCAATGCCTGGGTCAGGCTGGTGCCTGGGATGCGCAGGGCGTGTAGGGTGACGTCCCCCTCGTCCAGGCTGGGCATGAACTCGCTGCCGAGTCGCGTCGCGGCGGCGAGGGCGACGACGAGTACCGCCACGCTGGCGGCGACGACGGCCGCACGCATCCTCATCAATCCGCGCAGGATAGGAAGGTAAGCGGCCTTGGCGTAGCGGACGGCGACGTTCTCATGCTCGGCCACCTTGCCGGTGATGAAGACGGCCACGGCGGCCGGGACGAACGTCACGGAGAGGATCATCGCACCCAGCAACGCGGCCACGACGGTGAAGGCCATCGGGTGGAACATCTTCCCTTCGACGCCGGTCAGCGCGAAGATCGGGACGTAGACGATGGCGATGATGAGTTCTCCGAACATCGTCGCCCCGCGTACCTCGCGGGTCGCCTCGAAGGCCAGGCTCATCCGTTCCTCCCGGGTGAGCAGACGCCCCAGCCTGCCCTGCTCCTGCGCATAGCGCCGGAGGCAATTCTCGATGATGATGACTGCGCCGTCGACAATCAGTCCAAAGTCAAGGGCCCCTAGGCTCATCAGATTGCCGGACACCTTGTTGGCGGCCATGCCCGTGACGGTGAAGAGCATCGAAAGCGGGATGACCGCGGCGGTGATGAGGGCGGCGCGCAGGTTGCCCAGGAGGACGAAGAGCGTGAAGACGACCAGCAGCGCGCCTTCGAGGAGATTGGCCATCACGGTGCTGATGGTGCTATCGACCAGGCTCGTCCGGTCGTAGACGGCCCGGGCGACGACACCCACCGGAAGGCTTCCGTTGATCTGCGCCAAGCGCTCTGCGACACGGATAGATACCTCGCGAGAATTCTCGCCGACGAGCATGAAGACGGTGCCGAGGACGACCTCTTCGCCGTTCTGCGTGGCGGCGCCGTTACGCAGCTCCCGGCCGAGACCAATCTCGGCGATATCCGTCAGTCGTAGCGGCACGCCGCCGCGCTCAGCGACGACCACCCGGCCGATATCCGCGACGCCCTGGAGCTGCCCGGGTATGCGGATAAGATACTGCTCGCCGTTCCGTTCGATGAAACCCGCGCCGATATTCTCGTTGTTCCTTGCAAGCGCGACCATGATGTCCTGCAAAGTGATGCCGTAGGCCCGAAGTTTGTCGGGCCAAGGAGTGACGTGGAATTGCTTGTCTAAGCCGCCAATGGTGTTCACTTCGGTCACGCCCCGCAGGTTGCGTAACTGGGGTCGGACCACCCAGTCCTGGAGTTCACGCAGGTCCATCGCCGTCCACTCCCGGCCGTCGGTCCGCTTGGAACCTGGCTTGGCCTCGACCGTATACATGAAGATCTCTCCTAGGCCTGTCGCGATCGGGCCCATCGCGGGCTGAATCCCGGAGGGGAGCAGCGTTCGAGCCTGCTGGAGGCGCTCGTTGACGAGCTGGCGCGCGAAATAGATGTCAGTGCCGTCCTCGAAGACCACCGTGACCTGCGATAATCCGTAACGGGAGATCGAACGCGTATTGCTCAGTCCGGGCAGACCAGCCATCGCGGTTTCCACCGGGAAGGTGATCCGCTGTTCGGCCTCAAGAGGCGTATAACCAGGCGCCTCGGTATTGACCTGTACTTGGACGTTGGTGATGTCCGGAACGGCATCGATCGGGAGGCTCCGCGCATGATAGACTCCGACCGAGGCCATCACTAGCGTGGCCAGCAGGACGAGCCAACGGTGACGGATCGAACCCTGCAGCACTCGCTCCAGCCAAGAATAAGATTCAGTGGTCATGGGAGGCGCCGGCTTTGCCGATGTCGGCTTTGATCAGGAAACTTCCCTCGGAGACATAGGTCTCGCCCTTGGAAAGCCCTTTGAGCACCTCGGCACGATCGCCGTCACGGCGACCAAGTTCGAGGGGACGAGCCTGGTAGACGTCGCCGTGGCGGGAGAAGACGACGGTAAACCCAAAGATCGTCTGCAGCGCAGAGGTCTTGACCGTGACTTGAGCAGGGGAAGAGCCGAGCGTGATCACGCCCTTGATGAAACCACCCGGCCGCCATCGCCCCCGGGGATTAGGCAAGACCACGCGGGCCAAAGCCGACTGCGTGTCGGCCGAGACGAGGGGCGAGATCGAAGCGACGACTCCCTTGATGTCCTCGGCCCCATCGTCCGCTCTTAGCATGACCGCTTGGCCGGCCTGCACGCGGGAGATCTCCTTGCGGGGAATCTCCAGTTCGACCCAGACCTGCTCGAGATCGGCGATGGTGTAGAGCACGGCCCCTTCCGCGACGGACTCACCGGCCGCGGCGGAACGCGTGATCGCCACGCCGTCACCGGGGGCTTTCACGTCAACGGAGACCAGAGTCTGACTATTCTCGACGCGGGCGATGACCTCGCCGGCGACGACCTTATCACCGAGGGATTTACGCGCGTCGAGGACCACGCCGGCGAACCGGGCCGAAGCCCTACGGACCCGGTCCGGATCAAGCACGACGCTTCCGTAGACCTCGATGGCCTCGGCCAACTCGGCCGACGCAGCCTGGTCCACCTTCACGCCCGCCTTCTCGGCGGCCGCGGCGGCGATGACGGTCTGCATTTCCGGAGCCTCGAACGCCCACCGGTGCGCGACGCCGGCATGCTCGGCGACGATCACATAGTCGAACGAATGAGGCTCGGCCACCTCATGGTCTCCGCGGGCCAATTCCCCCTCCGGCGAGAAGTTGTAACGGTCTTCGACCTTGCCTGGCCGGATGAGCGTCACCGACAATTTCACGTCGGCAGGAGATACCGGCTTACCCGCCTTCGTGAACCAAGCCCGGAATTCGGGCGGCACGCCAGCTTCGAAGATTGCGAGTTCGAGCACGAAATCGCCGTCGCTGAGGAGGCGGCCGCGGTTAGGCCCTTTAGCTGCTTCCGGCTCGGAAGCCTCGGCACCATGGCCGTGGCCCTCAGAGGCGGGCGGCCCCTGATAGAGCCAGGCCGACGCGACCAGCCCTGCCAAGAGAATGAACGAGGGGATGATGATTTTAGGATTCATGTTTTTAGATAAAAGGGTGACGGAAGGGACGGTCAGGGACCGTCGAAGAGCGCCTTGGTCTCGGTAAACGAGACCCCGGTGAGGGCCTCGGCCCGGACGAGGGCGGTGGCATAAGCGAATTCAGCGTCTGAGATTTCGCGCCGGATGGCGATCAGGGCCCGACGGGCGTCGAGCACGTCGATGAGGGGCAGCCGCCCCCTTTCAAAAGCGGACCGGACCGAAACACTGGCCTCTTCGGCCGCCGGCAACGCCTCGCGGCGCAGAGCCGACGCCAACGCATGGGCGGCGACCATTTCAGCATGCGCGGCGGCCAGCGCGGCGCGCTGCTCTGTTTCGGCCGCCCGCAGCGACTGCTCAGCGGAACGGACCTGCGCATGGGCGGCGCGGATGTTGCCGGAGTTGTCATCGCGGAATGTCAACGGCATCGAGAACCCGACGACGAAGGCGGTGGCGGGGCCTTCGTTGAGACGACGGACGCCGGCGCCGAGCGTGATATCAGCCACGCCCCGAGCGGTCTCGAGTTCGAGCGCGGCCCTCTGACCTGAGATGATCGTGGAGAGCAAGCCGAGGCGAGGATTGCCCGACACGGCGAGGGCGGACTGAAAATGATCAAGCGAAGGCGGAGCCTCCGGCATTCGCAGCTCGGCCTTGATCTCACCGATTTCTGCTGCCGTACCGCCCCACGAGACGGCGAGGGCGGACAGGGCCGAAGCAGCGGAGGCCTGCGCACGTCGGAATTCGGCCTGGGCGGAAGCTTGGGCGGCCTGGGCGCGGGCGACTTCGGAAGCCGACGCCGCAGAGACCTGGAAGCGGCGATTCGCCGAGGCGAGCATCTCCGTGGCGAGCGCGAGCTGCTCACCCGCCAAGGAGAGCCGGGCCTTTTGGGCGACGACCTTGGCGAAAGCATTAGCGGACGAGGCGAGCACCTCTGATCGACGCAGGAGGAAGGAAGCTTGGGTCACCTCCCGTTCACGCTCGGCGAAGACGACGCGGCGGCCAGACTTGTCGCCACGCTCGATAAGCTGGCTGGCCTGGACCGTGACCTCCATCGCATCCGCACCGCGCTTCTGACCGGTGCCTCCGAAATCCTCCAGAGCCAGCGACAAAGTCGGGTTAGGCCGCAGGCCTGCCTGGTCGACGCGGCCGTCCGCGACCTGCCGGCCTAGGCCTAGCGCGAGCAGCTCGGGATTACGTTCGCTGGTCCGGGCCAAGACATCTCCCAGCGCAAGCTTAGCCAAAGCCGGCTGGGCGGACGAGGTGGCCGATGCGGGTGCCGAAAGCAGTGGGTCAGCGGGAAGGACGACGAAGGGAAAGGTTACGGTCAGAAAGAGGATACGGGATAGGTTCATAGGTCTGGATGCATGCGGGCATGAGCCCAGGGTGCCCCCTTGGACGACGGGAATAATACGGAGCATCTCGCATCCGTCGCGGACGCAAGGACGCCGGGCGGCGAAAGCCGCCGAACCTCAGACCCTCAGATCCGCAGGCACATCGTCCCAGCCCTGAAGGCAGGCGGATGATATGCTAACGGGGCCGAACTGAAAAAGCGGCGAAACGCCGCGAGGTCATACCTCCCGACGCAAGCAAAGCGCGGAGCCAGCGAGGGCGAGTCCAAAGAAACGTTGGCCGAAGGAAGCAAGGCCGACGGCTCGTTAACGAGGGCGTCCGGAGAGGAAGGAACCAAGCAATCCGAACAGTCATCGGGCTGGGCGCAGACCTCACCCGCGTGCTCGCAAGCCGACGAGACATCATCACAGGCGCAATGTTCGACCGCCAGCACGCCGACCGTCGCCCACAGAAGGAAGGCGAGGCAGGCGAAGAATCTGGAACGGGCAACGGCCACTACATTTCATATTTCGAGCCGCTCGAGCGGAGTCAAGCGAGCAGAGGCCTTTACCGCTTGCCTCCGAAATCAGAAGAACATCCTACCGTTAATGAAACTGCGCGAAAGCGGCATGCCCGACGAGGCCTTCTGGGAAAGCCTCCTGGATGCCGACCGCATCCTGGAGAAACTTGGGGTGGATACGCAAACGGGAGATATCGTCGAACTCGGCTGCGGCTTCGGCACCTTCTCGATTCCCGCCGCTCGGAGGATTTCTGGACGACTTCGCACCTTCGATATCGACCCGTCGATGATCGCCCGAACTCAAGCGCGGGCCACCGAAGCAAAGCTCGACAACCTCGACGCATCCCTCCGCGACGTCTTCACGCACGGCTTCGACGTGCCAGACAACTCGCAGGATGCCTGCCTCCTCTTCAATATCCTCCACTGCGAGGAACCCGGACGACTGCTGCGAGAGGCAGCACGCGTGCTCAGGGAAGGCGGGACTCTGCTCGCCATCCATTGGAGGCACGCCGCAGATACGCCCCGCGGACCCAGTATGGAAATTAGGCCGACACCCGAGTCGATCGCACGATGGATCCAGGCTACCGGCCGCTTCGCCACCCCCACCCAGCCCATCGACCTCCCCCCTTGGCACTACGGACTCACCTGCAAGAAAAGTGACCCAAGGACGGACGTAATCAGCGCTCTCTAGCCTCGCGAAACCACGATGGGGTCGAGCCGTACCCAGTCTATGCCTGAACCGAAAACTAAACATTTCATCTAGGTTTGGGTTCACCGCCACGAAGGTACGGCCTACCCCCATGTGAGCCCCATATGAGGCGACATGGAAATCTTGCAGACAGTTTGCGGACAAGCATTTGCACAGCTGCGCTAAAATCGCCTAGCTCTGCAAATGGCTAACCTGGAAATTCAGGGGTTTTAGCCATTTATCAAAATGAAAGTGGCGGAGAGGATGGGATTCGAACCTAAACTCTATACTCGATACTCCATACTCGCGCCTACTTCCCCATCTGCTGCCGATACAGCACCTTGAACGGGTTCTCGGCCGGCCCTTCGACGTTCTCGTTCACCATCAGCGGGCGGCACTCCTTCCACCAGGCGTCGTGACGGGCGATGAGGTCCTTGACGACCTCGGGATGCTGCGCAGCGACGTCCGTGGTCTCGCCATAGTCGACGCTGAGGTCGAAGAGCTGCCAGTTGGCCGGGGCCGGCTTGATTTCGGTCGTCGTCGCCGGAGCCTTCTTGGCGGCCTTGCCCTTACCCTTGGCGGCCGCCGCGGGGCCGGCTGACACGAGATGCCAGCGCGCGGTCCGCACGCTGGTCTGGGCATACTTGCCGATCTCCGGGTCTACGCCCTTGGCCATATTACCCCAGCGGCCGACGTGAGTGACGAGCGTGCGATCCGGCCAAGCGATATCCGCACCGACCTTGGCCGTCAGCAGCGGCATGAGGCTGCGACCTTCGAGCTGGGACTTCATCTGCGGCGAGGCCTCCGCGCCCGTCAGCTCCAGGAGCGTCGGCGCGAAGTCGACATGCGCGGCGAGCGCTTTGACGTCCATGGGCTGGAATCGTCCCGGCAGACGCCAGAAAGAGATCGCCCGGATGCCGCCCATGTAAGGGGTGCCCTTGGTGGCGCGCATGCCGGCATTGAAGACCTTCACGCCCGCGGTGCCTCCGTTGTCGTTCATGAAGACGACGAGGGTGTCCTTGGCCACGCCGAGTTCTCCGAGCCTGGCCAGGATCTTCCCGACGTTCTGGTCGATGTTGTGCAGCATGCCGAAGAAGTTCTCGGTGTCCTTGCCGAGGTCCTTGCCTTCGTAGAGGGCCGCGTCTTCGGGCTTGGCGTTGTAAGGCGAGTGCGGAGCGTTCGTCGCGATATAGGCGTAGAAGGGACGCTTGGCCGCGACCTCGCCCTCGATCCATTTCGTGGCCTGGGCGAAGAACATGTCGGTGCAATAGCCCTGGGTCTTCACGAACTTGCCGTTATGCAGCAAGGTGGGGCCGTAATAAGAATTCCGCGGGACATCCCCGCAGCTGCCCGGATAGGTCTGGCCGATGCCGCCGGCGCCATGGATATAGACCTCGTCGAAGCCGCGCTTGTTCGGCTGGTACTCGGCTTCGTCGCCGAGGTGCCACTTGCCGAAGATGCCCGTGCGATAGCCGGCCTTCTGCAGCTGCTCGGTCAAAGTGGCGGCGCCTAAGGCCATCCGCTCGCGCTCCAAGATGGTGTGGGTGACGCCGTTCTTGAACTCATGCCGTCCGGTCAGCAGAGCGCTGCGCGTCGGGGCGCAGGTCGGCGAGACCTGGAAGTCGGTGAAGCGGACGCTCTCCGAGCGCAGCTTATCGAGGTTCGGGGTCTTCAGGATCGGGTTCCCGTGCGAACTCAGGTCGCCATAGCCTTGGTCATCGGTCAGGATGAAGAGGATGTTAGGACGGTCGGCGGCGTCCGCGACGAGGACGGCCAGCAACAGGACGAACTTCAACAGGGCTTTCATGGGATTCTGGACACGATGACCAACGACCAGGTTCCCGACAACCCTACAGAGTCTGGACAGTCCCCTGATATCAGGCTCAATCAGGCCATGCGGCGGATGTCCCCCTTCCTCCTCGGCCTGCTCTCCCCGCTGGCGGTCTTTGCCGCGGGCGCCGACCTCTACCGCATCCAGTGCTCGGCCTGCCATGGCCCCGAGGGCAAAGGCATCCCCGGCGTCTTCCCCCCTCTGGCCGGGGCCGACTTCCTCCGGAACCATCGCGAGCAGGCCCTCCGCGCCCCGATGGAAGGGCTGCAGGGGGCTCTGACGGTCAACGGGCAGACCTACCACGGCCAGATGCCCTCCGTCGCCTTGAAGGACGCTCAGATGGTCGAGCTGTTCGACTTCATCTTCACGTCATGGGGTAACGACCTTCCGAAGACCAGCCTCGAGGAAATCAAAACGGTCCGGGCCCGCACCCGCTACCCGACTTTCGAGCAACTGGTCGAGTCGATGTGCCCCCAGACGCTCCCCGCCGTGCCTCCCGGCTGGTCGCTGCGCGTCGTCCTGCCCCTCGCCTTCAATCCGACCAGGGTCATCGCCTCACCCGACGGACGCCACATCCTGATGCTCGCCGCCAGCGGCGACGTCTGGCGCTGGGACCAGGTGGCTTCGGCGCCGACGTTGCTCTTCGCCGGGAAGGACTATCTGGACGAGAAACTAGGCGGCCCGGCCTGCCTCGGCCTCGGCGTCGACCGCAAAGGCCGGCTCTACGTGGTTTCGAACCAGTGCAACAAACAGACGCAGCCCGTCGCTAATGAGGTGACCATCTTCCGCGGCCAGCCCGACGGACAAGGCGGCTGGTCCAAGCCTTCGCCGTGGCTGCGCACTTCCTATCCGTTCGGCGTCGGCCCCTATAATCACGGCGCCTCCCACATCGCCGAAGGCCCCGATGGCTTCCTTTATGTCAGCAACGGCGCGCGGACCGACGGCAATGAAGCGGGCCAGTCCGACCTCTACTTCAAGGGCGGCGAAGTGCCGACGACCGCCACGCTCTGGCGCCTCGACCCGGAAGCCGCCACCCCGCAGATCGAGGTCTTCGCCCGCGGCCTGCGTAACACCTATCACTTCACGTGGGATCGTGCCGGCCGCATGCTCGGGGTCGAAAATGGTCCCGACGCCGACGCCCCGGAAGAACTCAACGTGCTATCGGCGGGCGGCCACTTCGGCTTCCCCTATCAGTTCTCCGACTGGGACAAACCCGCCTACCCGCATACGCCAGCCACGCCTCAAGGCCTGAAGATCACGCGTCCGTTCCGCAACCTCGGCCCGGCCGCCCTGGGCGCCGACGGACCGACCTCCACCTTTACGCCCCACTCCTGCCCCTGCGCGATCGTCGAACTCGAAGCCGACTGGCCGACTCCGCTCGGCGGACAGTTCATCGTCGCCCGGTTCGGCAACCTGATCTCCCAATCCGGCGGCTACGACCTCCTGCGCCTGAAGCTGGACTTTGCGGCCGGCACCGCCAAGACCCACGAACTGATCAGCCCTCTGGGACGCCCGATCGCCTTGGTGAAACTCTCCGGCCATCGCCTGCTCATCGCGGAATACACGCGTGGCACGACGCTCGGCGCGGGCCTCAGCACGCCGGGACGACTCCTGATCCTGGAGCCGAAATAAACTCAGGCCTTCTTGGTCAGCCTGAACGAACGGTAACTCATCTCACCGCTCCCGGCATCGCGGTGCAGGCGCGACCCCTTGACTCCGGCGAAATCAAGCGCGAGCTTGTGCAGGAATTTCGGGAGAGCCTTACGCACCATGGATTCATAACGTGGCGTGTTCAATTCCATGCCACGGATGACCTCCGGATTGACCAACCGCATCTCGTCGAGGCGCAACTGCGGGTGTTTCGCCAAGGCGGCCACCCATACATCCACGCCGCTTCGATAGCGTAGGTCGGCATGGCAGAATCGTCCGCCGGGCTTCAGGACGCGGGCGACCTCGTCGACGAATCCGAGGAAATCAGGATAACAGTGCGAGGCTTCGACGTTCATCACGACGTCAAAGGATGCGTCGGCGAAAGGAAGTTTTTGCGCATCGCCGACCAGAAAAGCCAACCGGGCGACCTGATGCCGCGCCTGGCAATGGCGGATGGCCTCGGGATTCAGATCCAAGCCGACATAGTCGGCCGGAGCGTAAGTCCGCGCGAAAAAGGACGCGCCACCGCCATGTCCGCAGCTGACCTCCAGCACGCGCAGGCCCTTCAGATCGACGCCCCCGCGGACATGCTCGTAAAGCTGGATATTCGGACGGTTAGGCTCATCCGCTTCGGCGAGCGCGAGCCGAGGAGCCTCGGTATCCTCGAACGCATAATTCAGGAAATCGATGCCCTGATCGCGCACCCGACGCGTGAAGAACGGATACCACCAGGCCCAAAGCTTCTGGCGGAGCTTCGGGCGGACGAGGATCTCCTCGATGAGCCCCATCAGGACCAGACCCCCTGCTCGACCAACGCCTTCGTCGCCGCCTCCGACCATCCGCGGTTGGCGACGGGATTAGCCGGACTCGGGTGCGGCACCTTGGCGTATTTCACGAGGAGTCCGTCCAAAGCCTCACGGGCGCGCGTCTCGGCATAACCCCCGACGCCGACGATGGTGCCGACGCCAAGCGTCTCGACCATCACGCGCAGGAGCTTGTCGCATTCCTTGTTCACTGGCGCCATGACCTCCGCCGGCAGCTCCTCCGGGATGACATTCCGACCCTGCTTGGTGTTCTCGAGGAACAGCAGCGGACAATAATTATGGACGAGGTGATCGGCGAAGAAGGACTCGGCCTTGCCGAAGCGTTCCTGGAAGAGCCCCCAAAGCCGTCGGCCGCTGACTTCCGAACGATGGCAGGCGAAGCCGGTCACCTTCTTACCGGGATGCTCCTTATCCGGACGGCCCACCGGCATCTCCAAACCCATCCATTCCCGGACGGCGGCGATCTCCCCGAACGGCACGCCGGTCTGGGCCATGCCGAAAGGACCGGGGTTCATGCCCAAGAAGAGCACCTTCTTCGGCCCAGAAGCCGCATAGCGACGCAGGTAGGCCTCGTGCGAGGCCCAGGCGTAGTCGAGCGGCTGGTAGACGAAGTCCGCCGGCGCAGGAAACGAACGTCCGGCCAAGGCCTTCCGTAACGCGATCGTCGCTCGGATGACGGGTTCGGCGGACATGACACGAGACAAGTCACCGATGCGGCCGTGGCGAGCCGGAAGCCGTCCGGCAGGGTGAGATTTCCCCTTGCGCTTCCCCCCGCAGGATAAAAAGTCCACCTCCCTACCGACGTGAGCAAACCGCAGCCCTGGACGACCAAAGACGCCGAAGAATACTACGGCTTCAAACGATGGGGAGGTAACAACTTCTCCGTGGACCCCCAAGGGCACCTCTGCGTGCACCCCAAGGGAGACCACCGCAAGATCCGCATCACGGACATCGTGAAGGAGGTCGAAGCGTCCGGGCTGAAGCCCCCGCTGACCATCCGCGTGCAGGACCTGCTTCGCAACCGCGTGACGCAGATCAACGAGGCCTTCCGCAGCGCCATCAAGGAAGAGGACTACGACGGTCGCTACCGCGGCGTCTTCCCGATCAAGGTCAACCAGCTCCGCGAAGTCGTCGAAGAGATCCTCGACGCCGGCGAAGAATATGACTTCGGCCTCGAAGCCGGCTCGAAGCCCGAGCTGATCATCGCCCTCGCGCTCCTCGAGAACCGCAAGGCCCTGCTCATCTGCAACGGTTACAAGGACGAGGAATACATCGAGCTCGCCCTCATGGGCCGCCGCCTCGGCAAGCAGACCATCATCGTCGTCGAACAGCTCTCCGAGATCGACGCCATCATCCGCATCGCCCGCCGCATGGGCGTGCAGCCCCACATCGGCCTCCGCGTCAAGCTCACCACCGCCGGCGAAGGCAAGTGGGCCGACAGCACCGGCGAGAACGCCAAATTCGGCCTGACGGCCTCCGAGATCGTCGAGGTCGCCCAGCGTCTCGCCAAGGCGAAGATGAAGGATTCCCTCCGCCTGGTCCACTTCCACATCGGCTCCCAGGTGCCCAACATCGGCACCATCAAGAAGGCCGTGGTCGAAGCCACCCGCTTCTACTGCGAACTGAAGCGCATGGGCTTCCCGATGGGTCTCCTCGACGTCGGCGGCGGCCTGGGCATCGACTACGACGGCAGCCGCTCGGCCTACGAGTCTTCCATGAACTACAGCATGGAAGTCTACGCGCGCGACGTCGTGGCCAACATCAAGCAGATCTGCGAAGAGAGCAAGGTGGAGCTCCCGGACATCGTCTCGGAATCCGGCCGCGCCCTCGTCGCTCCCCACTCGATCCTGATCTTCGAAGCCGTCGACCGCATCACCCGCGACGAAGGCAAGGTCGAAGCCCCCAAGGGCAAGACCCACCAGCTGATCCGCGAACTCGACGCTATCCGGAAGAACAAGCGCAAGTTCGACCCGCTGGAGCGCTACCACGACGCCAAGGAAAAGCGCGAAGAAGCCCATGCCCGTTTCAGCCTCGGCAACCTGCGCCTCGAGGAACGCGCCGCCGCCGACCGTCTCTTCTGGGATATCTGCCGTCAGATCCGCGAGGACCTCAAGGACTCCTCCGACGTGCCCGACGAACTCGCCCGCCTCGACTCGATGCTAGCCGAGCAATACGTCTGCAACTTCTCGGTCTTCCAGTCCCTGCTCGATCACTGGGCCCTCGACCAGCTCTTCCCGATCGCCCCGATCCACCGCCTCAACGAGCGCCCGACGGTCCAGGCCACCCTTGTCGACATCACCTGCGACTCCGACGGCAAGGTCGACGACTTCATCGACCTCGAAGACGTCCGCAAGACCCTCGCCCTCCACCCGTTCAAGGAAGGCCAGCCCTACTATATCGGCGCGTTCATGGTCGGCGCCTACCAGGACATCATGGGTGATCTTCACAATCTCTTCGGCCGCGTGAACGAAGCCCACGTCTTCCTCGAAGACGACGAGGCCGACGGCTTCTACATCGAAGAAAGCATCCCAGGTTACTCCGTCGAACGCATCCTCGGCATGATCCAGTACAACGCCGAAGACCTCTGCCGCATGCTGAAGCGCCAGGTGGACCGCGCCACGAAGGCCGACTCCGTCCGTCCCCGCGAGGGCGTGGCGATGGTCGATCTCTACGAACGTCTCATCCGCGGCCGGACTTACCTGATCCCGCACCGCGAAGAAGCGAAGTCGAAGAAGGCCTCCAAGAAGAAGTAAGCGCGGCGAAACCGCGCAGGGCTAGGGCCAGGGCTAGAACTGGGGCCAGCAAAACATGAGCCGGACTAAGTCCGGCTCTTTTTATGCCTGTTAATCTACCCCCACCCCTACCCCTGCCCCTCTTTGGCCGTTAGGCCAAGATCAGCTTCAATCTCTTGAGCTCGTCCAGGGTCAGCGGCGGCGCTTCCCGGAGGTTCTCGTACGATTCGACGTGCGCCAACCAAGCCCAGTGGTCGCCGCAATCCATGCGCTCCATGAAACGGAGGCGTAGGGTCGCGATGGCCCCCTTGAGCATGAAGAGGCCTTCGCCGACGTGCTCGATCTTCTCGCCCAACTGGGCGATCTTGTCGGTCGAGTGTCCGGACTTCTTGCCGAGCAGCTTGATGTGGTTGGCCTGATCCTTGGCCATGTAGTTCAGCAGGCCGATCGGATTGGCCTCCAGGTTCGCCAAGGTCTTGGTGTCTTTGTACACGCCGATGATGAAACGCTTCGGCTTCATCGCGATCGGCGTGACGTAGCTGCAGATGTTCAGATTGCCCTTACCTTCGGCCGTCGTCGCGAGGCTGTAGATCGGACCGTCGACACGGTTCCAAGGTTTGACGCGGATGCCAGGCATAAAGGATTGGTAATAAGATGCTAAGTTATGTCGTTTGTTCCCTGTTTTTACTTTCGCGTCAATCACCGCTCTGCTAAATAGAATCCATGTCCGACCTTCTAGGGTCAGCATCATAGCCTATCATCCATGAATACCATCGTCACAATTCATGGGTTTACAGGAGAAAGCGCCGATTTTGACCTAGTTCGTGAGTTCCTTCCCGCCCACGCACGTCTCAACGCCCCTGACCTGCCCGGCCACGGCTCGCGTCGACATCTGCGCGCCACGAGCGATTATTCCATCGAAGCTCACCTCGCGCTGATCACGGAAGCGGCCACGACCCCGCAGATCACGCTCCTGGGTTATTCGCTCGGCGGCCGGCTCGCGCTGCACTGGGCCCTCGCGCATCCGGAACGGATCGCCCGCCTCATCCTGATCGGCGCAAGCCCGGGACTGGCCACTCCCGCCGAACGGGAAGAGCGACGTCTCGGCGATGCGACGCTCGCCGACTTCATCCGCACCCGCGGGCTGGATGCGTTCTTCAAGTACTGGCACAACCAGACCTTCTTCCAGACGCTGCTCGGGTTGCCGGAGGAACGGCTGCGACCGATCCTGGAACGTCGCCATCGTAACGACCCCGAAGGCCTGGCGCTCAGCCTCGATAACGTCGGCACGGGCACCCTACCCTCCCTCTGGCCTCGCCTCAAGGAACTGCGTTGCCCGGTCGACCTGGTGACAGGCGAGCATGACGAGAAATTCACCCGCCTCGCCCGCGAGATGGGCGTACACCTCCCGAAGGCCCGCCTCAGCGTGATCGAAGGAGCCGGCCACGCCGTCCACCTCGAAAGGCCGGGCGACGTGGCGATGCTCCTCGGCTGAGGCTCAGCTGAAGACGCCGATCTGCGGCTTGGCACGATTACCGATTTCCATCGGACGGCCGGCCGGCGTCATGATCTCGGTCTGCACGGGCAGGCCCGCCGCATGCGCGATCGTGGCATGCAGGCTGCCCGGCGAGACGCCCTCGGTCGCCGGGGCGTATCCTTTGGCGTCGCTGGCGCCATGGACGTAACCACGACGCACCCCCGCGCCGGCGAGGACGGTCGAGAAGACCAGCGGATGGTGGCCGCGGCCGCCGCCTTCAAGGCGGGCTGTGCGGCCGAACTCGGTCGCGACGACGACGAGGGTCGAATCAAGGAGGCCCTTCGCTGCGAGGTCCTGGATGAGCGTGGCGAACACGCGGTCGAAATCACCGCCGACGTCCTCCATGCGGTCGTCGAGCGAGGCATGCATGTCCCAACCGCCGTGGGCGACCTCGACGAAGCGCACGCCGTTCTCGACGAGGCGACGGGCGAGCAGGCAGCCCTGACCGAACTTGCTCTTGCCGTAACGGGCCCGCGTGGCCGCAGGCTCGGCGGAAAGGTCGAAGGCCTTCAGGTCCGTGCTCTTCATGAGCTGGAAGGTGGTCTCGTAGAATTCGTTGTAGGCCTTGACGTTCTCGTCCGCGGCCTTGCCGCCGAAGCCGGCGTCCAGCTGCGCGAGCAACGCGGCGCGTTTGCCGACCACGGCCTCGCCCACGGGGCTCTTGGTATCCAGGAGTCCGTCCTCCGGATTCAGGATCGGCAGCGGCGAATAGGCCGCCGGGAACCAGCCGTTCCCGTGGTTGGACGAGCGGTTGACGGCCACGGACGACGGCAGGGTCTTGTGGCTGGAGCCGAGGAAGTGCTGGGCCCACGCGCCTAAGGTGGGATGCTGGATCGAGCCACGCTGCTCGAACCCGGTGCGCATGAGATACGCGGCCGAGGCATGCACGCCGACCTTCGCCGTCATGGAACGGATGACGGTGATCTTGTCGCTGACCTTGGCGGTCTCGGAAAGGTAGGAGGTGAGCTGCATGTCCCCCTTGGCGGAGACGATGTCGCCGGGGCCTTTGTTCGGTCCGGCCTTGGGGTCGAAGGTGTCGATATGCGACATGCCGCCGTTGAGCTGCAGGAAGATCACATGCTTGGCCTTGCCGAAGCCGGGCAGGCCGGCGTTGGTCGCCTTGACCGCGCTCTTCTGCTCGGCGGCTTCCGCGAGCCGCGCGAAGGCCGGCAGGACGCTGAGCCCGAAGGCGAACTTGGCGCACTTCTCCAGGAATCGACGGCGGTCCTCAGGGTTACGGAGAAGGTCAGCGGAGATGGGGAGGTTCATCGGATGAAGAGGAATTCGCGGGTGTTGGCCAGGACCCAGGCGAGATCGGTCAGGGCGAGACCGCCCTCGAGCGAAGCCTTGGCGGCGGTGAGCTCGGTCGACGTCGGCCGGCGGGCGAGGAAGGAAAGGTAGAGCGAGCGCACCTGGGCTTCCGGCGTCTTCGCGGCTTCGGCGGCCATGACGGCCTCGGCGCGCGTGTCGGAGACGAGCCTTCCGACGGAACCGTTCATCATCTGCAAGACCTGCGGCACGCTGCCGTCATTGGTCGCGGAATCGGCGAGCAGTCGATCGCCCTGCCCCCAGAGGCGCAGGAAGTGCGTCTCGGCGGACGGCTGCGGGAGTTCGCTGGCCCGGGCGAGGAGCAGGGAGAACCGCGTGACGGGCTTGTCGCCTTCGTAGCCGTTGGCGAGCCCGAGGGTCGATCCGCCGGAAGCCTTCTTGCCGCCGGCGGCCTTGCCGGAACCAGCGAAGGCTTTCTTGGTGCGGTCGATGGCGTTGCGTACTTCCGCCATGGTCACCTTGCCCGCCGGCAGGGCCATGACCTTCATGTCGTCGCCGCGGCGGAGGAGGACGTTGTCCGCATAGGTGCCGACGGCGGTGACGACGAGGCTGTCCCAGGCCTGCTCGGCCGTCAGGCGGCGGACGATCGGTCCGTTGAAGAGATACTTGGCCTTGCCGAGGTCCGGCGTGGGGCTCGCCTGCCCCTGATAGGTCTGGGAGTTGTAGATGACGCGCTGGACCTCCCGAAGGTCGAACTTCGCGGCCTTCATGATGAAGGTCAGATGCGCGAGGAGCTCCGGGCTGCTCGCCTGCGAGAGGTCGTCGATGTCGTTGATGGGTTCGATCACCCCCAGGCCGAAGGCTTTCTTCCAGATCCGGTTGGCGATGTTCGTCGCGAAGCGCGGGTTCTGCGGGCTGGTCAGCCAGCGGGCGAACTCGTCGCGGAGCGCCGCCGGATCCTTGGCGCTGACGTTGTAGGCCGGCAGGGACTTGTCGGCCTTGGCCCACGCGATCAGGGCCGGAGCCACGGGGTCGCCCGGCTTGCCGTCCTTGTATTTATAATCCTTGGGCAACGTCAGGGCCTGCTTCTTGCCGTCCTCGAGGCGGAAGGCGTTCATCTCGGCGATCTTGCGGACGGCCGCCTTGTTCACGGCGCTGTCCGCCTTGGCGACGCGCTGGATCTCCCGGAGCACGCCTTCGTCCTTGCCGTCGGTCGCGCCGAAGAAGGCGGCCATCTGATAGAAGTCCTTCTGGGTCCAGTCCGCCAAGGGGTGATCATGGCACTGGGCGCACGCCATGTTCGTGCCGAGGAAAGTGGTCATGAGGTTCGAGACGCCGTCGAGCGGCATCTCGGCGTCGAAGAGCATGAAGCCGGTGGCGCCGTTGTCGCAGAGGCGTCCGTCCGCGGTGACCATCTCGAAGACCATCTTGTCCCAGGGGGTGTTGGCCGCGAGCCGCGCCTTGAGCCAATCCTCGAAGGTGAACGCCGGGATGCCCTTGCCGAAAGTATCCTTCACGCGAAGCAGGTCGGCCATCCAGTTGAACATCTGCATGGAGTAGCCCGGCGAGAAGACGAGTTCGTCGATCAGCTTGGCCCGCTTGTCGGGCGCGGCGCTGGCGAGGAAAGCGTCGGCTTCCTTGGCGGTCGGGATCCGGCCGACGGCGTCGAGGTAGAGGCGACGCAGGAATTCTTCGTCGGTGGCCGGCGCATTAAGGGTCTGTTGGTTGGCGGCCAACGTCGCGACGACGAGTTTGTCGACGTCCGCCGCGGCCGAGGCGATGATCTCCCGGCTGAAGCTGTTCGTGCGGCTGCGGTCCAGGCACTGCTTCGCGAAGACGACGTCTTCCGGCACGAGGATGTCCGTCTTGAAATGGTAGGTGCGTCCGTCGCGGGTCTGGATGGTGATGAACTCACCGGAGAGACCGCAGAATTGGGCTTCGACCTTGCGGCCTTCCTTATCCGTCCAGGTATGCCAGATGGCCGACCGGTCGGCGATGGCGGCGACCGGCCGGGTCGCGACCGGCGCGGCCTTGATTACGGCCTCGGCCTTCTTGGCCGTCTTCTTGTCCGCAGCCTGGGCCGACGCCCCTAAGGCGAGAAAAACGACCAAGAGCAGACGGGGGAAGAGTCTCATAGCAGGGTTCTAGGATAAAACCCCGGGCTGCGCTAGGAGGTTTCATCTGAACATAGTATAAGGTAAGCCCCCCTCCTCGGTTGCCACATCCCACCACCGCCCCTAGATATCCCCCCCCTTACGATGAACCCACTCCCGTACCTACGTCCCCCGGGGGCCAAGCTCCGACCCCGCCTGAAGGCCTGCCGGGTGCTGGGCATCGACCTCGGGACGACCAATTCCTCGGTGGCCGAGATCCGCTGGTCACCGGAGGCCCCCGAGCTCATCGCACCGGCGATCTGCCTGGAGGTAGCCCAGCCGACCCTCAGCGGCGACTTCACCTCGGTGCTGGTGCCTTCCGTCGTCAGCCAGCTGGCCGACCGCCAACTGGTCGGCGAAGGCGCCCGCCGTTGTCTCTCCCGTTCGGTCGAACTCGGGCTCCGTCCTTTCGTGACCTACCTCGCCGAGGCGAAGAACGAGATGGGCATCGGCCGCACCTACCCGCAGGCCAAGGCCGGTTGCCGCAGCCCGGCCGAGGTCTCGGGCCAGGTCCTCCGCTTCCTCCGCGACCAGACCCCTGAGTCCGTCGCCCGCACGGTGGTCACGGTGCCGGCCTCCTTCCAGATCTCCCAACGTGAGGACACGCTGCTGGCCGCCGACCTAGCGGGCCTGCGCCTCGGCCATGGCGACCTTCTCGACGAACCGCTCGCGGCGTTCCTCGATTTCCTTGCCCGCCAAGGCCCCGCGATCCTCGACGGGGTGGCCGACGAGACGGAGACGATGATCGTCGATTTCGGCGGCGGCACCTGCGACGTCGCGATCTTCACGCTGCGACGCCAGCCCGACGGGACGCTCAGCGTCAGCCCCCGCGCGGTCTCGCGTTACCATCGTCTCGGCGGGGCCGACATCGACCGCGCCATCGTGCACCAGGTGCTCATCCCGGAACTGGCCCGGCAGAACCGCATCCCGCCCGAGGACTGGGAATACGAGGTGCGCAAGGAACAGCTCGAACCCCAGCTGCTCGCCACGGCCGAACAGCTCAAGGTCGGCCTCTGCGAACTGCTCTGCCATCGTCAGGCTCACGGCGCCGACCTCACCGAAATCCTCGCCGATACGGTCAAGACCTACCCGGGCGTGCAGACCCTCCGCCTCGCCGACGGCTCCCAGCTGAAGCTTTCCTCGCCCGCGCTCGATGGTCTCCGCTTCGCGGAGCTGATGACGCCTTTTCTCGACGCCGAAAGCCTGCAGGCTGACGAAGACGAATACACGCTGAGTTGCTCGGTCTTCGCGCCGATCACCGACGCGCTCGAACGCGCGAAGCTCCGTCCTTCCCAGATCGGCTTCCTGCTCGCGGTCGGCGGCAGCTCCCTCAATCCGCTGGTCATCCAAGCCCTGAAGGAGTCTTTCGGGGAATTCCTGGTCCACCGCTTCGACTCCGCTCTCGACATGCAGGTGGCCGTCGCCCGCGGGGCGGCCTACCACGCGCTGCTGCTCCATCTCTATGGACGCAGCCTGCTGACGCCGGTCTCCAGCGATTCGCTCAGCCTGCAGACCGACCGCGGCTTGCATGAGATCGTCCCGCGCGGTCAGCCTCTGCCGGTCGCCGGTGATTTCCGCCCTTCCGGCACCCATCGAATCGTGGCCCCGGGCGGTCCGATCCGCATCACCTTCTGGGCCGGCGCGGGCGTCGAGGCGCGTCCGGTCTTCACGGGGGTCACCCAACCCGTCGACGCCGGCATGCCGTTGACGCTTTCGTTCGACCTCGACGCGAACCAGCACTTCACGTTCGGCGTGACTCCCGCCGAAGGCGGCGAGACGTTCGCCGGCAAGATCGAGTCCCCGCTCCACAACGTGGTCAATCCCGGCAAAGACCGGGAGATGATCCTGCGGATCGAGCGTGCGGTCCGTTCCGGCGAATACCCGCCTGAGACCATCCCGGCCCGCATGCTGGAACTGGCCCAGCTGCACAGCAAGGTGGGCATGCACGACAAGTCCGCGGCGCTGCTGAAACGTCTGATCCGTCAGCAGCCGGAGTATCGGCAGAGCGCCCTGGTCCATCTGGCCAATGTCTACGGTCGTAAAGGCGACGCCTTCCGCCAAGAGAAGTGCTTCCTCGACGCGGTCCTGGCCGGCAGCGCGATGGCCTTGCTCAACCTGGCGAATCTTTACTCGCGCAAGGGACGCTGGGAGGAAGCCGAGGAGATGTGCCGCCGCTTCGAAGCCGAAGAGCCCAGCGCGATCGGCATGGTGCTCCTCGCCCGGTGCCTCCGCGCCCAAGGTCGTAATGACGAAGCGACCGAGGCGCTCTTCGACGCTTTCAATCGGTTCGGCTCCGACCTGGCCTCTTTCGACGACACGACTTTCTCCTGGTATCAGGCCGCCGCGACGATGTCCGCCGACCCGGTCCATCGCCGCCTGGCCGCCGCAGAGGAGGCCCGACGCAAGGCCGGCCCGCTGCGTCCCGACGAGGACGACGGGCATCTGCCTCGTCTGGAATCCGACCCGCGATGACCTGGCTGCCCCCGCCCGACCGGCTGACGCCAGCGCAGACCGCCTGCGTCGAGGCGCCCACCGACAAGCCTCTCATCCTTCGAGG
>Ga0222712_10000323_pt1 | contig 66667 bp, 52 predicted proteins | sample C33_657DmetaG_FD_165043 | JGI IMG/M metagenome (GOLD analysis project Ga0222712, IMG submission 165043) | Estuarine water microbial communities from San Francisco Bay, California, United States - C33_657D | ecosystem: Environmental > Aquatic > Marine > Unclassified | place: USA: California... | reverse complement strand
ATGTCTGATTTATTTATTTATGACCGGGCTTTATTTGTTGAAAAAGTTAATAAACAACAGCGAAAGCTTCGAAAGAAGCAGTTATCATCAAGTTTAAAAAAATCAGACATCAGACATCAGACATCATAAATCAGACATCATACATCAGACATATTTCGTGTATCAAAAAACCGACCCTATTTCAACGCAGCTAGAATTTCCTCCGTATGATTTTTTGTATCAGGCTTTTCAATTATTTTAATGATTTTTCCAGCTTCATCGATTAAAAATGTAGTACGAGTAATTCCCATATAAGTTTTGCCCATGAATTTTTTTTCGCCCCAAACTCCATACTGTTCTACTATTTTCTTGTCTTCATCTGCAATTAATGGAAAAGGAAGCTCGTATTTAGTTTCAAATTTTTTATGTGTTTTAACAGCGTCAGTACTGACTCCTACCACTGCAAATCCTTTTTTAAGTAGGACAGAATAATTATCTCTAAGGTTGCAGGCTTGGGCGGTACATCCTGGAGTATCGTCTTTAGGATAAAAATAAAGGATGATCTTTTTGCCTTTAAAATCTGCAATAGAAATTTTGTTTCCGTTTTGATCAAGGCCTTTAAAAACCGGCGCTTTTTTTCCTGTCGTTAATGTGCTCATATTATTTTGTTGAATGTTTAGGGTGAATGGTCAATGGTGAATGGTCAATTTGATTTATCTAATGCTTGAACCTCTTTTCTCTTATCTGGTAAAATGATAGGTTCTTTCCGATTTGTTTCCTACACAATCTGCTACACTTATTTTTAATTCATGTTCACCAGGCGGACAATGTTCATCCAACCGATAAATAAATACAGCCCCTTTATCATTAGAAAATCTTATCCATTTGCCATCTAACAAAGCTGTGAAGTTTTCCAATTCTTCCGTATCATCTTTAATTACAAATGCAATGCGATTTTGTTTACTAATATTCATGCCTTCTCTAAATCCAATGGCGGTGATGCTTGGAGGAATGGTATCTTCTATTAATTGAAAATTTCCAAACGCTTTAAAGCTCGCTCTAAACCAATCTTTTCCATATCCCGTTAAAACCTGCGCTGCTTTTGAATAATCATTTTTATTTCTCCAGGAGCGATGCATGACCATTTTGTTAGGAAAGCGTGCTATGGGGTTTTTTATATTGATTGCAAAAAGACTGTGAATAGGAATATCACCATTATGGATTTGATAAATGGGATTTCCCTGGGTAGGGATAACTTCTTTGAAAGTGAAGCGGATAGAGTCATACAAAGCATTTTCTGGCAGATAAAATCTTACTTGAGCGTTTTCAAATACATTAATAAATCCTGGCCGAAATTCTCTATGTTGTTGATCCGATTTTGCTAAGGCCTTTTTCACTGCAGGTTTTGCACCATTATATTGAACAGTCAATTGCAAAACGGAACTGTTGCCATTGGCATCTTTTACTGCTATTTTAATTGAATGCACTAAACCATCTTCCAAATTAACCACCCCATTTCCTAATTGGTTATTATAAATACCGTTAGTGTAGCCAGGAAGGTTGCCTAAATGCTGAACATAGGAAGCTCCGCTATTATGTAATTTGTAATCAATATGTGCATTCAAATACCTTGTTTCATCGTAGCTAATACCATCCATCTGGAAGCCGGCTAAGGGTTTTTCATTATCGGAAAGTATCGCCTGAAAGATGCCATTTTTATTAGTGGATCCAGAATAACGATCATAAGCAGTGATGGCAAAACTGATAGAAGGAGTGTTTACAATTACTAGCGAAGGGCTGGTAGTAAATACCCCATTTATTTTTTTTAAAGAATAAAATCTAGGCGTCTGTTCATAAGTACTGATGGTTCTATCGTAAACGGCTAATCGCAAAATATCTGGCGCTATATTATCCGCTAATGGAAATCCAAATAAAAGGGGATTCAGTACCTTGTCTGTTTTAGTTTCTCTTATTTCAAAGTGGACATGCGGCCCCTGCGAGCCCCCAGTATTGCCACTAAATGCAATAAACTGCCCTTTTTTTACTGGGAACATTCCAGCTGGCAGATTTAAAAAAACATTCCAGCTTTTTAATTGATATTGTTTGTTGGTAATGTATTGCTCTAACGCAGGATAAAAATAATTTAAATGGGCGTACAGGGTGGTTAGGCCATTGGGATGATTGATATAAATACATCTTCCAAATCCAAAAGGCTCAATTTTCACCTTGGCGATATAACCCTCTGCAGCAGCCATTACTGGCCTGTTTTCTACTTGGTCTGATTTGCAATCTAGGCCCATATGATAATGATTGGGCCTTAATTCACCGAAGTTGGCTGCTAAAGCAATTTTGGCATCAACCGGCCAACTAAAATATCCTTTTGGATAATTTTTTCCAGGAAATAACTGCGCATAAGAAATTAGGTTTAAAAGTAAAAGGCCGAGTAGAGAAAACTTCATTCGTGATTTTTTGAGATAGCGTAATAAGAGCAAATTTAATTCATAAATAATGCATTGAAAGGAGGGGAGTAGTAAAAACAGGCTATCTGCATAAGTTATTCTAGAATAACCCAGATTTCAAGATTTGCTAAGCTGAATAAGGGGGCTGGTTAATGTGCAAAAATTATTATGATTTGATTGGGTGCAACCTTCCTAAAACTGCTCTTTTTTCTTTACTTTTGCACGCCACATTAGAAGCAAATTACAATATGCCAATAGACAAATCAATCAAATCAGTATTAATAATCGGATCTGGCCCTATCGTGATAGGCCAAGCCTGTGAGTTCGATTACTCTGGTACACAAGCCGCTAGAAGTATTCGAGAAGAAGGGGTAAAGGTTATCTTGATCAATAGCAACCCTGCTACTATTATGACTGACCCTATGATGGCAGATAGAGTGTATCTTTTGCCACTTACTGTGGAGAGTATTGAACAAATTTTGGAAGAGAATCAGATTGACGCGGTGCTACCTACGATGGGCGGTCAAACAGCCTTGAATCTTTGTAAGGAAGCGGATGAATTGGGCGTATGGGAAAAATTTGGGGTTAGATTGATTGGTGTTGATATTAAAGCAATTGATAAAGCAGAAGATCGCGAGAAATTTCGCAACTGGATGATAGAAATGGGTATTGCAGTTTGTCCAGCTAGAACGGCTAACTCATTTTTAGAGGGTAAAGAATTTGCACAAGAAATTGGTTTTCCTTTAGTGATACGCCCTTCTTTTACACTGGGTGGAAGTGGTGGAGGTATCGTTTTCAAAAAAGAAGAATTGGATGATGCGCTTAATAATGGATTAACGGCTTCTCCTATTCATGAAGTATTGGTTGAAAAAGCGGTATTGGGGTGGAAGGAATTTGAACTTGAATTATTAAGAGACCTAAATGATAATGTAGTAATTATTTGTGGGGTTGAAAATTTTGATCCGATGGGAGTGCATACGGGGGATAGTATTACCGTAGCGCCTTGCATGACATTAAGTGATACGGCTTATCAAGATATGCGTAACACGGCGATTCGTATGATGCGCGCTTTAGGAAATTTTGCTGGTGGTTGTAATGTTCAGTTTGCATTGAATCCGCAAACAGAAGAATTAGTGGTGGTGGAAATTAATCCAAGAGTAAGCCGTTCTTCAGCATTGGCTAGTAAAGCGACTGGTTATCCGATTGCAAAAATAGCCGCCAAACTTGCACTAGGTTTTAATTTAGATGAATTAAAAAATCAGATCACACAATCTACTTCTGCTTATTTTGAGCCTGCCCTAGATTATGTGATTGTAAAAATTCCAAGATGGAATTTTGATAAATTTAAAGGAGCCAATGACACTTTAGGTTTTCAAATGAAAAGTGTAGGCGAGGTAATGGGTATCGGAAGAAGTTTTGCTGAAGCTGTTCAAAAAGCTTGTCAAAGTTTGGAAAACGAAGCGGTTGGTTTAGGCTACTATGGAAAAAGTTTAATGCATGCGGATGAACTGATTGAATATATCAAAATACCCAAGTGGGATAGAATATTTAGGATTAAAGATGCATTAATGGCGGGCGCTAGTATCAAGCGTATTTGTGAAAGTACCGGTATCGACCGTTGGTTTATTTATCAAATCCAAAAAATCTGCGAATGCGAAAAGAAGATTGCAAAATGTGATTTAAAAACGTTGCCAGATGACCTGTTGACCGAAGCGAAATTATTAGGATTTAGTGATGAGCAAATCGTTCGTATTATGAACGAAGAAAATAGCGAACAGGTGTATGAAAGAAGAAAAGCGATGGGGTTGACTAGAGTATTTAAAATGGTAGATACTTGTAGTGCTGAGTTTGAAGCTAAGACACCTTATTTTTATTCAACCTTCGAAAAAGCGCCTATTAATCTTCCAGAAACTGGAGTGCAAATACTGTCTAACGAATCAAAACTTTCTTCTAAGAAAAAAATTATTGTATTAGGTTCTGGTCCCAATAGAATTGGCCAGGGTATTGAGTTTGACTACTGTTGTGTACATGGTTTATTAGCAGTAAAAGAAGCAGGCTTTGAAGCGATTATGGTAAACTGTAATCCTGAAACGGTGTCTACAGATTTTGATATCGCTGATAAATTATATTTCGAGCCAGTATTCTGGGAGCATCTTTGGGAAATCATTGAACATGAAAAACCAGAAGGGGTAATTGTTCAATTGGGCGGACAAACTGCGCTTAAGTTAGCGAAGAAGTTACATGAAAAAGGAATCAAAATAATAGGTACTTCATTCGACAGCATGGACATCGCTGAGGACAGAGGAAGATTTAGTGACAAATTAAAAGAGTTAGGAATTCCTTATCCTAAATACGGCACTGCTTATAATACAGATGAAGCAATTGAAGTGGCTAAAAGTGTAGGCTATCCGGTATTGATCAGACCAAGTTATGTAATCGGTGGTCAAAGGATGCGAATTGTGCTGAATGACGAAGATTTGGAAAAAGGAATTTTAAGTTTGATCAAACATTTGCCGGGCAATAAAATTTTAATCGATCACTTTTTAGATCGTTGTCAAGAGGCCGAGATAGATGCAATTTTTGATGGAGAAAATTTCCATATCATGGGAGTAATGGAGCACATTGAGCCAGCCGGTATTCATAGTGGAGACAGTAATGCGGTTTTACCAGAATTTAATTTATCTCCATTAGTAGTGCATACAATGGAAGAGTATGCAGAAAAAATTGCTCGAACTTTAAATATTAAAGGATTGATCAATATTCAATTTGCAATAAAAGATGGCAATGTGTTTGTGATTGAAGCGAATCCTAGAGCAAGTCGTACTACACCATTTATCGCGAAAGCCTATCAAATCCCTTATCTAAATATTGCAACTAAGGTAATGTTGGGTGTGGCTAAGGTGACAGATTTTACCTACGAGAAAAAACTGATTGGTTTTGCCATCAAGGAACCCGTTTTCTCTTTTAATAAGTTTCCAGGTGTAAGCAAAGAACTTGGTCCAGAAATGAAAAGTACGGGTGAAGCCATTCGCTTTATCAAAGACCTAAAGGATCCTTACTTTAGGCAGTTGTACAAAGAACGCAGCATGCATTTAAGCAAGTAATTGTAAATATTTTTAAGTTAAAGCGAATCGTAAGATTCGCTTTTTTTATTGCAGCAGCTGATCGAAAAGCCCATAGTATTTAGCCTATTTTATATATATCTTAGGATATGTCTATAATTTATTCCGTGCCCATTTGGCGAAAAGCACCTTTTGTAAGGCTGTTGCTGCCATTGGTTATTGGAATACTGTTTCAATGGTATCTACCTATTCCTGTTTACCAATCCTTGATTGCTTTACTGTGTTTTGGAATTGCCTATTGTATTTTTTTATTTTTCCCTTTAGTGCTGCGATTTAAACTTCAGGCGCTTCAAGCCATCATGATCAATTTAATGCTGGTGGCTTTGGGACTTTTGATTACTTGGCAAAAGGACATTCGAAATAGTAATACTTGGATGGGAAAATATTATCAGCAGCAAGATTATTTAGTGATTCGTATAGACGAGTCGCTCCAACAAAAAGAAAAATCATGGAAGGTGTATGGTCAAGTAGAGAAACTTATTAAAAAGGATAGCAGTATTAATTGTAATGGAAAAATACTATTGTATTTTTCAAAAGACAGTCTTTCTTCACAATTGAAATATGGCGATAGAATTTTAGTTCATAAAAAATTGCAAGCAATTAAAAACTCAGGTAATCCTGGTGCATTCAATTATCAACAATATGCAGCGATGCAATTAATCTTTCATCAGATATACTTACAACCCAAGGATTGGATTAAGTTGAAGGATGAAAATAAGAATCAGTTCAAGCAATTTATCATTACTGCTATAACTAAAATTTTATCTATTCTCCAGAAAAATTTGCCTCCCAATAAAGATGAGCTAGGCATTGCGGAGGCGTTACTGATCGGTTATACCAGTGACCTAGATAAGGATTTAGTAAAGGCTTACAGCAACACAGGCGTGGTTCATATTATTGCTATTTCTGGAATGCATTTAGGATTGATTTATATTTTGCTAGGGTGGATTTTTTGCAGAATGCCTGGGATAAAAAAATCAAAAATTTTGCAGTTGGTATTCATGTTGACATCTCTTTGGTTATTTGCACTATTGACTGGTGGAGCTGCATCTGTTATTCGATCAGCAGTCATGTTTACTTTTATTGCAGTTGGAAAAACTGTTGCTAAAAAATCTTCTATTTTCAATTCTATGGCTGCATCGGCATTCGTAATGCTATGTTATAACCCCTATTTTTTATGGGATGTAGGATTTCAATTGTCGTATTTAGCAGTGATAGGAATTATTATTTTTCAATCAACTATTAATAACTGGTTTTATTTTAAAAATAAGTTGGCCAATGAAGTCTGGAAATTGATGGCTATTTCTTTAGCGGCTCAAGTATTTACTTTTCCTATTTGTATTTATTATTTCCACCAGTTTCCTAATTATTTTCTCTTAACTAATATTATTGCAGTGCCCTTATCAAGTGCTATTTTATTTACGGAGATAGGCTTAGTGGCATTATCCTGGATTCCTTGGTTGGGGGTAGGTTTGGGTAAATTGATAGGCGGGATGGTATGGGTGATGAATCAGGTTATTCTTTGGACCAATCAATTACCCTTTTCTGTTTGGGAAAAAATACCGGCTACCTTGGCCTCCACGGCTTTACTTTATTTAATAGTATTTTGCTTGTGTAGTTGGTTGATGAAAAAAAATAAAATTGCCTTTAGGCTTTTCTTGTTTACTCTATTGGCTTTTTCGCTGCTTCAGTCTTATGGCGAATGGAAAATAAAAAATCAACAGAAGGTGATTGTTTACAATATTCCCCAGCACCAAGCGATTGATTTTATAAATGGTAATCAATTTAAATTTTTGGGTGACAGCGAAATTATAGGAGACAAAGCATTGCAAAATTTTCATATACAACCAGCTAGGGTAGCTTTACAATTAACAAAACCATTGGATACTTTCTCTATTTATCATTTTCCGCCCATGTTTTATCAAATAGGGTCTCAAAAAATAGTCGTGCTGGATCGGGCCATGCAATTGGACGCATTACTTTCAAAGATTGACGTGGATATGATCATCCTTTCCAAAAACGCAAAAATTGTTATTTCTCAGTTAGCCAGTGTTTTCAACTGCAGGCAATATATTTTTGATGCTTCTAACAGTTTGTGGAAAATTGGTCAATGGCAAAAAGAGTGCGAAGAACTACATTTGCGCTCTTATTCAATTCCTGACAAAGGAGCATTTGTACTAACAGAAAATCAATAGTTCCGAAATAAAGTAAAGAGCGATTTAATTATAATATAATACCTAGTTATCATGCAAAAAAAAATCAATACAGCACTTATTTCTGTTTTTTATAAAGATGGGTTAGAAAACATCGTTCAACAGTTGCATCAGTTAGGTGTAGTTATTTATTCAACTGGCGGTACTCAAAAATTTATAGAAGATTTAAAGATACCCTGTGTAGCGGTTGAGTCATTAACGACCTATCCATCTATTTTGGGAGGCAGAGTAAAAACTTTACATCCTTCCGTATTTGGAGGCATCTTGGGTAAAAGGAGTGATGCAACGCATGTGGAAGAAATGAAACAATTCAATATACCTGAATTGGATCTAGTAATTGTTGATTTGTATCCTTTTGAAGAGACAGTAAAAGGTACTTCGGATGAAAAGTTAATAATTGAAAAAATTGATATTGGCGGACCTTCTATGATTAGGGCGGCTGCAAAAAATCACCAGGATGTGGTAGTGGTAGCTGCTAAAAAGGACTATACTTTACTAGAACAAATATTGAAAGATCAAAAAGGAGAAACTACCTTGGATCAGCGTCGGATGTTTGCTATTAAGGCTTTTGATGTTTGTACAGGATATGATTTAGCTATTTCAAATTATTTCAATAAAACTGAATTTGCCAATCCATTTGATAAAACAAAGACTGTTTTACGCTACGGAGAAAACCCACATCAAGAAGGAATATTTTATGGCAATACCAATGAAATTTTCGACCAACTTCATGGCAAAGAATTATCTTATAATAATTTGGTGGATGTGGATGCGGCTGTTCAATTAATTCATGAATTTAATTCTCCTTCTGGAGTAGAGCAAAAAGACCAAGTAGTTTTTGCAATCATCAAGCATACCAATGTATGCGGAATTGCTTCAAGAAAATCAGTAAAAGATGCATGGGACAGTGCATTGGCAGGAGATCCAGAAAGTGCCTTTGGAGGCGTATTGATTTGTAATGCACCCGTTGATAAGGCGACTGCAGACGCAATCAATGAAATATTTTTTGAAGTATTGATAGCGCCATCCTTTAATGCAGACGCCTTAGAAATTTTAACTACTAAAAAGAATCGCATTTTATTAGTACAAAAACCAAGCGCAGCGGCTACTCATCAGTATAGGTCAGTGTTGAATGGCACTTTGACTCAACAGAATGACCAAGGTAATTTTACAGAATGGAAAGAAGAGGGTGGTAGGATTACCACTGAAGTAGAAAAAGAAGATCTTGTATTTGCCAATTTGGTTGCTAAGCATTTAAAGAGTAATTCAATCGCATTAGTAAAGAATAAACAATTAATTGGAAAAGGCTGTGGTCAAACTTCTAGGATTGATTCATTGCGCCAATCGATTGAAAAAGCGAATCAATTTAAATTTGATTTACAAGGAGCTGCCTTGGCTAGTGATGCATTTTTTCCGTTCGATGATTGTGTAAAAATTGCCCATGCCGCAGGCATTACTTCATTTATACAACCAGGAGGCTCTATTCGGGATAAAGATTCTATAGAATATTGTAAGCAAAATAACCTATCCATGGTGATTACGGGTCTTCGCCATTTTAAACATTAATTGTCCTTTATTTTTTATGAGTAACCAGCATAAGTTTTTTAAGGGTAAACCCTTAGCTTACCTTGCATTGTCTGCCACATGCATTTTGTGGGGCACTACTTGGGTTGCCAGTAAAGTTGCAGTTGCTGAAAATTTACCCCCTTTTCAATTGGCCGCAATAAGACAATTTTTAGGCGGCTTTTCTTTTCTTCTTTTCTTTGTTGGGTTTAAGAAAATGCCTTTGCCCACGCTCAGACAATTTGGTTGGTTAACTTTTTTAGGTTTGTTGTTGTTTGTAATCTCTAATGGTTTTAGCACCTGGAGTCTAAAATTTATTCCTACAGGATTCAGCTGTTTGATTGGCGCATTGTATCCTTTTAGTGTGGTGACAATGGAGCGAATTTTCTATCATAAAAAAAATCTTACTCCCCTTACTTTTGTTGGACTGCTATTAGGTCTTTCAGGAGTAGGTATTGTATTTTACGAAAACTTATTGGTTCATCATCAGGAAGGTTTTTATTTCGGAGTTGTTCTGTCAATACTGGCAATGCTTTCTTGGAGTGTAGGTACTATGTTTATTGCTAAAAATAAATTTCCACTCAATCCTTATTATTCTACAGGATGGCAGATGCTGATCAGTTCAGTTATTTTATTTGTGATTTCATTGTCTACCCAGACTGCCATTCCTTTACAAAATTTTTCTCTGAAAGGTTGGCTAGCAATTGGGTATTTAGTAATATTTGGTTCTATCATCAGTTTTATTGCTTTTGTGTATTCTATGAAAAAATTGCCCATTGCAGTTTCTTCCTTATATGCCTATTTAAATCCAATCGTCGCTATGATAACTGCCGCCTTGGTGGTCAATGAAAAATTAACGGTGCATATTTTTTGGGGAGCGTTGGTTACCCTAGCAGGCGTATTTTTAGTTAATTATAGTGTAAGTAGAGATAGAGTAAAAGTAATTGCAGAGCCCGAGCAGTGATGAGGTGATTGTACTGTTGGTCGAATAAAGTCAGGATTTAATATGCTTCACCTTATTTAGGCAAAGGGTTATAGATTGAAAGGCAACCGATATAAATTCGGGGGTGTAGTCTACCATTTAGTATTTTTATTGGAGCAATCGTTCAAAATTAAAAGGTTAACTTACCCAATATGTATTCATACTTATTTTTTGCATTAATGTTCATAGGGCTATTTTCATTCATCGAAAATATTAAAGGGGGGCAAAAGATATCTTTATTTAAGTTACATGTACTTGTATTTTTGGCAGGTTTAACTATTAAATCTGGCATTGACTTTTTAGATGAAATAGGGTATAATTTAATTATTTATGCCTCCATCATTAGATTATTTATTACAATTGCTTGTATTAATATTTTTTATTTAGTTGCCCATCATAAAATCCCCCAATTGGTTGTCTATGTAGAGATGGCATTTTTCATCTTGTATTTAATTGCCTTATTGAATGGGCTTCAATTTTTAGCTATTGAAGAGGGGGTTTACAATTCAGAAATAACTTTACTAATTAAAGCGCATGTATTTTTTACCAATGCGCTTATTGTAGCTTCGATGGTTTATAATATATATACCATATATAAAAATACTGACCCTAACAACCTCTATCAAGTAAAAATTAAAAGATGGGCTGGATTTCTTGTTATTTTTGTTGTTTTCATTTTAATTTCAGTTTTGGCAATTGTTTTATTGCATACAAGTGGTTTTACGCCTTATAAACTTGATACTAGGATTATTACGATTTGTTATCGAATGTTATTTATTCTTTTTATATTTTTTAGGCCTAAGTTTATTGACGAATACTCTTTTTCAATTATCAATAATTATAAATTAATTAAACAAAAGATATCAGTTGAAAATTTTGATTTTTTGTTTTATGGTAACCATTACTATTTGAACTTGGAGGCCAATTTGGATGATTTTGCTTTAAAACTAAACCATAGTAAGCTAGAGGTGCTAGCGTTTTTAAAAACCAATACCAATGAAAGCTTCATTGAGTTGTTAAATCGAAACAGGATTAGACACTTCAAGGAATTACTGAAATCCAACAAGCAGGAGTCCTTTACCATCGAAGCTTTGTCTGAAATGGCCGGTTTCAATAACCGCCAAAGCATGTACAATGCCTTCAAAAAACTGGAGGGTTGTTCTCCCAGTGACTATATCAACATGTTGTAACTGATTGCTTTTCAATTGTAAAAACTATTTTTTACAGTGTAAAACCCCCTTTTTGACAGCCCCGACATGGGGCTTTTTTATTTTGCACTCAAATTGCACCCTAACTCAATTTTTTGCTATACCAATAGCATTGATCCGAACATCTTATGAACAATCGCTTTTTCAAAAAATTTTTTTTCCTTCAATTAACCAGCTTATTGATTGGTTTAGTTTCTTCCGCTCAAATGAAGGCTCCCTATGCCATCAATATAGCAGGCAATCAGGTTACCAAGGGCAATTACAGTATTGAGTGGAGTGTAGGGGAATCTGCTGCCACCAATATCATGGACAATAGTGATTTGTATCTTTTTACCAATGGGCTTTTGCAATACAGCGTACAAAATCAGGTGGAAAATAATTTGGTTCCTTCTTTTCTAACCAATGAAGTAGTGGTATATCCTAATCCAGTAAGAAATGAATTGCATATCAATATTCTTCATGCTGAAAAGGGCAATGACTTAATTGAGTTATTGGACGAAAAGGGAACTAAATTAAAAGAAAAAGTAGTGGTATACAACGGCATGGGCGCACTAGAAAACTGGAACCTAAGTGGCCTAAAAGCAGGACAATATTTTTTAAATATCCGCCACACCCATCCAGTAACCGGAAGGTTGATAAAGAAAGGGGCCTATAAAATTTTAAAAATTAATTAAAGGTGAATGGTGAATGGTCAATGGTGAATGGTGAATAGTGTTTAATCTAAACTTCTAAACCCGAATTAATAAGAGCAAATTATGATAACGCCCTTCTAAACTCGAATTAAAAAGAGCAAATAATAATTATACTCAACTAAACCCGAGTTAAAAAATACCAACAATAATAATACTCAAGACTAAACCCGAGTTTAAAAGAACCAATAAAATTACTACTCCCCTAAACCCGAATTTAAAAGAACCAACAATTATAAAGCTCCTCTAAACCCGAATTTAAAAGACCTAACAAACCAAATATCCCTTTAAACCATGCATCTAAAATCCATTCTAAAAACCAACGCCCTTATAATCATAACGCTCCTAATGAGCTTTTCTGCTTTTGCGCAGGCGCCAAATTTATTGAACTACCAAGGGGTAGCAAGAAATAATGTAGGTAATCCTTTGCCAAATCAGACAATGAAACTTCGTTTGTCGATACATGATTTATTACCATCGGGAGCGGTAGTTTATTCAGAAATTCGAGCAATTACTACCAATCTAGGTGGTTTGTTTTCGGTGCAGATTGGCAGTGCAGGTGCTAGCAGTAGTACTGGAACATTGGGTGGCGTAAACTGGGTAGTAGGTAATAAATTTTTGCAAGTAGAATTAGATCCAGCATCTAATAATAATTATATCGACATTGGTACAGTTCAGTTGGTGAGTGTACCTTATGCATTTGGAGCAGGTAGTGCAGCGACTGTTAAGACGAATGCAAATTTAACAGGTGTAGTAACGAGTGTGGGTAATGCCACTTCTATTGCGAATGGTGCCATAACAAGTGATATGATTGGAACGCTGAATAAATCGAAGGTAGGTTTAGATTTAGTGAATAATACCAGTGATGCAGCAAAACCCATTAGTGAATTAACGCAAGTTGCATTGGGTACAAAATTAAATATTTCGGATAGTGCAAACGGTTATATTACACCAACGCAATTGGCTAGTTATAATTTTTCACGCGGAAATAGTGCAGTTACTATTGATACCACAAATTTATCTAATCGGATTAATTTAAAATCGAATGCAGTAGATGTAAACAATCTTGCTACAGTGGTTGCTGCTAATACAGCTTCAATTACTGCAGAAACAATAAGAGCCACCGCTGCTGAAGTCATTTTAACTTCGAAAATTGCATCTAATACAGCAAGTATTACTGCCAACACTGCTGCTATAAATATAAAAGCAAGTGCTAATGATTTAGCTACACTAACAACAAATGTAACAAGTAACACGGGCAGTATTACATCGAACACAACTGATATTGCGATTCTAAAAACTAATATAGCTTCTAACACTGCAAGCATCTCATCTAATACTGCTGCACTTGTATTAAAAGCGAATATAGCTTCACCTATTTTTACAGGAATAGTTACTACAGGTGTTATTAATACAGGCTCCTTAAGTTCAACTAGTATAACTGCATCTACGTATGCATCAGTGCCTAAAACATTAAGCTATACAGGAACTACTATTAATTGGGATCCTGCGCAAGGATTAAATGCAGCGATTACTTTATCGCAAAATAGCACCTTAAGTTTTACTGCTGCTCCTCCAGTGGGTACTTACGGAACAATTGTTTTAACGCAGGATGGAACAGGAAGTAGAACGATTAATCTACCAACCATTGCTAGTGTTACAAATAAAGTGTTAGGATCTACCTCAACGAGTACGGTTACTTTATCAACTGCTGCTAACTCAAAAGACATTTTAAATTTTTATTTCGATGGTACCCATTGCTATTGGAATATTGGTCAAGGATATGGGACAGCAGCAAGCGCATCAAATTCAGGCAACACTAATTTAGCATCGGCTGTTACAGGAATATTAGCAGTTGCAAACGGCGGAACGGGTGCAGCTAATTTAACGGGTTATGTGAAAGGAGCAGGCAATTCTGTCTTGACTGCAAATGCATCTATTCCTGTTGCAGATGTGACAGGTGCTGCACCTTTAGCTTCACCCACTTTTACTGGAACAGTTACAACGGAAATAATCAATACAGGAGCAGTAAGTGCAACAAGCGTTAACACAGGTACAATCACTGCTACCAGTATTAATACTCCTATTTATGCTTCTACACCACAAGCATTAACGGATGGTTCAACAATCAATTGGAATCCTGCTCTTGGTTTAAATGCAAGTGTAACCTTAGGAGGAAATAGAACGTTGAGTTTTACTAGTACCCCCATAGCAGGTGCTTATGGAACATTGGTGGTATCTCAAGATGCAACAGGAAGCAGAACCATCACATTACCCACCACTGCAAATAAAGTATTGGGATCAACATCAACCACCAGCATCGCTTTATCTACTGCTGCCAATGCAAAAGACATTTTGAATTTTTATTATGATGGCACCAATTGTTATTGGAATATTGGCCAAGGTTACGGAACAGCGGCTAGTTCATCATCAACAAATCTTACCACCAGCGTAACTGGAACATTGCCTGTTGCAAATGGGGGTACTGGTGCAACCACATTAACAGGAATTATAAAAGGAACAGGAACAAGTTCATTAACTGCAGCTGTTGCTGGCACAGATTATCAAGCGCCTCTTAACTTAACCACTAATGGAACAGGCGTTGCAACATTATCAGGGACTACTTTAAATATTCCGACCCCTTCTGCAGGAAGTACACATATAATTGGCGAATCATATGGTGGTGGAATTGTTTTTTATACTTGGGATGGTGGAGCACATGGGTTAATAGCAGCAACAGCTAATTTGACAGGTAAATATTGGGGAGCTGATGGTACACAAGTTAATTCAAGTGTTTATCCACTTCGAGATGGAATTGGAGCTGGCAGGAATAATACCGAAAGAATTATACAAAATATTAAATCTTCAGATATCATCTTTAAATCTGATTATACATCGTATGCGGCTTATGTATGCCTTACTTTTCAAGATGGTAATTATGGAGATTGGTACCTGCCAAGTAAATATGAATTATATCTTCTTTACTTGCAAAAAACATTACTTAGTATGAGTGGTATGTATTGGTCTTCAAATGACGGTGCTACTAGAGACGCATGGTGCTACAATTTTGATGCTGGAACAACCTACTTAAACACAAAAAATTATTTTCAGATGAATGCTAGACCCATCCGAATTTTCTAAATTTTATTCATGAAAAAACTTATCACTCTATTCCTCCTCTCCACCGCATTGATTTCTAATGCGCAAAGAACCATGTTTGGGGGACAGAATAATTATATTGCGCCGGTTGGGTCTAGTCAAGCTCCTTCCCTTATTACCAATGGGTTGGTGTTAAATTTAGATGCAGCTAATTCAGTAAGTTACCCAGGCAATGGAAGCTCATGGTCAAATTTAGTTACCGGTAATGCAGTGACTAATTTTACTTTAAATAGTAATGTAACCTATATTTCTGCTAATGGGGGTATATTAAGATTTGCCGATGGTGGATTGGCATCAACTTCAAATTCTTTGGGAAAATTTACTAAATACACCATAGAAACCTGGGTGAAATTGGCTGGAACTTCTGGAGGCTATCCATGTCTTTTTACTGAAAGTGTTAACCAATCCATAGGGGGTGCAAATATGATATTGGGGTATAATACTCAATTTGGCGCCTCGTATCAGTATACTTCTGGGTTTAATTCTGACTCTTGGCATGTTTATACTACCACTTCAAATACAAGTGACGCAAATAATTGGGTACAAATTGTAGCAACATATGATGGAAATATTTGTACAATCTATAAAAACGGAATTAATATAGGAAGTGGGTCAATAGGTAGTACTGGAATTAATTCAGCAAATCTGGGATATAATATTGGTAAACGTTGGGACCAATCAAACTATTCTTTTGGAGATTATTCCATTGTAAGATTGTACAATCGAGATCTATCTTCCTCTGAAGTAACCAACAATTTTGACGCACTTAAATCTCGCTTTGGTTTATAAATAATAACATGAAAAAACTCATCACCCTATTCCTCCTCTTCACCGCTTTCATTTCCAATGCTCAAGAATCATTTTTTAAAGGGAATAATAATTATACTGCACCTGCATCAGCGCCATTTCAAGCGCCAAACATTGAAACTGCTGGTTTAATTTTAAATTTAGATGCGGCAAATTCTGCTAGTTATCCTGGAACAGGAACAACTTGGACAAATTTAGTGACAGGCTATCCAGTGACTAGTTTTACTTTAAATAGCAATATCAGCTATGTATCTTCCAATGGAGGATTATTAAGATTTTTAGATGGTGGATGGGCAACAACATCTAGCTCATTTGGGAGACTAACCAGTTATTCAATTGAAGTATGGGTAAAAATTGCGGGAACATCCGGGCCTGCCCCCACTGCTAATTATACACCTTGTATATTTTCCGAAATTTACAGTGGCAGTATCAATATGATATTAGCCTATAATGCATACAATTTCCCAACGAGTTCAAATCAATACACAGCAGGTTATTATGATGGAGGATGGAATACTTTTTCTACTTCATCTAATACGAGTGATATAAATAATTGGGTTCATATTGTAGCTACTTACAGTGGTACAACCTGTATCATTTATAAAAATGGAATGCCAATTGGTACTGGAACAATTGGTAGTAATCCAAATACCTCCAATGCTGGATATTATATTGGCCATCGTTGGGATATGGCAGATTTGGTTTACGGCGATTATTCTATAGTAAATATGTACAACAGAGCTTTAAGTCCATCTCAAGTCACCTCCAATTTTGAAGCAGTAAAATCGAGATTTGGATTGTAGGTAATTAGTTAATTGTTTTACTAGAAAAGAAGGTGGGCTATTTTGGATTTACACTTACCCTTCACGATCCTTCCACATTTCATTGAATGTTTTTTTACTAAACACTAAATCACTTCTGTTTTCTTTCCAACCTTTGAATAAGCCATTCACTACTTTATTTTTTAAATCCCCATTTCCTAGATTCATCATTTTTCTATTCAAGCTCGCTATCTTCCAAAGTTTCCAAGCAGCCTTTTCGGTAAAACTATTCATGCCTTGCTTTACTGATTCCTGCCGATTGTCTAATAACAATTCATGTAAATTTATTTTTACTGCACACACTTCAGTGCAGGCACCACAAAGAGAAGAGGCATAACTCAAATGTTTAAAATCATCCATCCCTTGAAGATTCGGTGTAATGACACTTCCAATAGGGCCACTGTAAGTAGCGCCATAAGCATGACCACCAATATTTTTATAAATAGGACAAGCATTTAGGCAGGCGCCACAACGAATACAATACAAACTTTCTCTCTGCTTTGGATTTTCTAAAATATTGGTTCGACCATTGTCTAATAAGATTACATACATCTCTTCTGGCCCATCTAATTCATTCGATTGTTTTGGTCCAGTTACAATTGTATTGTAAACAGTAACTTTTTGTCCCGTTCCAAAAGTAGATAGCAATGGCCAAAATAAACCTAGATCTGTAAGAGAGGGAATTACTTTTTCTATTCCAACAATAACAATATGTGTCTTTGGATATGCACAGGTTAATCGAGCGTTGCCCTCATTTTCGGTTATTGAAATTGCACCAATATCACTGATGATAAAGTTGGCACCCGTTACACCAATCTCTGCTTCTACATATTTTTCTCTTAAAATATCACGTGCTACTAAGGTTAATTGTTCTGGCGTTAGATTGATAGGAGTACCCAATTTTTCATGAAATAATTTGGCTACATCTTCCTTGTTTTTATGCATTGCCGGGGTTACAATATGGTAAGGAGCTTCGCCGTCTAGTTGTTGAATGTATTCGCCTAAGTCAGTCTCTACACTTTCAATGCCATTTTTTTCTAGTTCGCTATTAAGATGCACCTCTTCGGTAACCATGCTCTTACTTTTAACGAGCTTCTTGCAATTTTTTTCTTTACAAATTTTAATTACTTCTTCAATTGCTTGTGCAGCATTTTCGGCCCAAATTACCTTGCCACCTCTTTTAGTAAAATTGAGTTCAAAATTTTCTAATTGCTGATCAAGGGTTTCAATCGCACGCCATTTTATGTTCTTTGCTCTTTCTCTTGCCAAGTGTACATCCGTAAATTGTTCTTTTCCTTCCGGAACTTTTTCATTGTACTTGCCAATATTAAAGTTGATTTTTCTACGATGCTCTAGATCATTTGCTTTGATAGCACTTTTGGCAATAAAATCTTGCAATTGATTGGTCATGATCTTAATTTTATTTAAATCAATTATTTTTTAATACCCCCAATTCTTTTCCCACTTTTGTAAACGCAAAGATAGCTTTATCGAGTTGCGCTGGTTCATGTGCAGCACTTAATTGTACACGAATTCTTGCCTGTCCTTTAGCTACCACTGGAAAAAAGAATCCAATCACATAAATTCCTTCTTCTAATAATTTTGCTGCAAAATTTTGTGCTATCACTGCATCATATAGCATGATAGGAACAATGGGATGTTCGCCTGGTTTAATATCAAAACCAGCTTCAGTCATTTTGGTTCTAAAGTAATGGGTGTTAGCAGCTAGCTTGTCTCTTAACTCAGTTGTTTCGCTCAGAATATCTAACACTGCAATAGAAGCACCTACAATAGATGGAGCTAGCGTATTACTAAATAAATAAGGTCTACTTCTTTGGCGAAGCAGCTCAATAATGGCAGCATTACCGCTGGTGAATCCACCACTGGCTCCACCCAATGCTTTGCCCAATGTACCCGTGATAATATCTATTCTTCCCAGCACCCCACGGTGTTCATGCGCCCCTCTCCCTGTTTTACCTAAAAACCCAGAGGAGTGACATTCGTCAATCATTACAATGGCGTCATACTGGTCTGCCAAATCACAAATTTTGTCCAACTGCGCAATGGTACCATCCATACTGAAAGACCCATCGGTAACAATAATGCGGCTGCGCAAATGAGCTGTTTCTTTTAATTTGGTTTCTAGGTCCTCCATATTATTATGCTCATAGCGACATCGCTGCGCCTTACAGAGTCGTACACCATCTATAATGCTCGCATGATTCAGCGCATCACTAATAATGGCATCTTCTTCACCGAAGAGAGGTTCAAATAAACCGCCATTGGCATCAAAGGCTGCGGCATATAAAATGGTATCTTCTGTACCTAGAAAAACAGATAATTTTTTTTCCAGTTCTTTATGGATGTCTTGGGTACCACAAATGAATCGCACACTACTCATTCCATAACCCCGACTATCAATATATTTTTTTGCTGCCTCAATCACTTTTGGATGAGAGGATAATCCGAGATAATTGTTTGCACAAAAGTTGAGTACTTTCTTACCACCTACAATAATTTCGGCTCCCTGATCACTGGTGATGATCCTTTCCGTTTTAAATAGACCCGCTTTTTCAATGGCGGCTACCTCATCAGCTATCCTAGAAATAAATTTTTGATTCATACCTACAATTTAATGACGTAAAATTACGCAAGCTTAATGGAAATAAGATCAAGTGATTAGTTGAATTTGACTTCAATGTAAAGTGACCGACTAGATATTGTTCAATAAAGAGAAGTAAATAATTCAGTGGCAAATAGCTATAGATAAAGAAGTGTAGGCCGATTGGATAATGAAACTTATCGTTTTAACTTCCATGTAATTGTCCAAGCAGAATCTTTTATTGGGGATGAGTAACGAATTTCTAGTTCATCTTTTGTTGCCGTTAAAAGTTGCAGGTGCAATGAATTCCAAACGAGCATTCCAACATTTTGGTCGTATAGCCAAAAGGCTAATTTAGTGACATAAAGCATTGGATTAGGGGTGCTATCTCCCAAATTTGCACCAGCACTTGTAGCATCTTTAGCTTTAGTTTGTGCAAGAAGACTCTCTCTTGTTTCTTTGGTAGTTTTTAATTCAATGTATGGCGTACCTTGGAATGATTTATAAGTGCTAGAATTTGCAAATTTCATTTTTCCATTTGCTGTATCCTTTATATATAAAGAGTCATTTTTACTCTTAAGAAACCATACCCCTTTAATAATTTGTTCTACGCTGTTTAGACCACTATCTGCTGGAGCGTCGGTCTTAGTGCATTCTGCTCCTTGCATTAATATTAGTATTAAAAAAAACACAAGGTACTTAAGTAGGCTTTTCATATTATTTTTTAATTCGACAGTAGAATCTGCTGTTTTTTTAAATAATTAAAAGGGTATTGTTTTTTAAAAATCTTAGGCATCTATTTTTTTACAAAAATTAACTTATCTATTGTTTTTAATTCAGTAATTGAAACCTAAGACTAAAAATACCAATAAAAAATAGTTTCTCCAATTTTTAGTTTAATTCAAGATTAGGCAATTTTATCTATATTGAAGACCCCTTCTGATTTAATTTTATTATTAAAGAAAACAGCTGAATTCGTTAACCACAATATCACCTAAATTTATTTTATATCGGAATTAGATCGATAAATACTGTAAATTTATATTCGTAAAACAGTCGGTATTTTATAATAATACTTTCAGAATTTTATGTTTGACAATCATTTTTTAGGTATATCCCCTAATATTTATTGTAAAAAATGCTTCATGAAATACATTTTTTTCTTTGAAAGGACAAAATGATTTTTTAAATACAATCTGAAATTTACATATAGAAAGCGTAAAATGACTTTTTGTTGAAAGGTTATTTTAAATTGAACATTGTAACATTAGGTAAAATTTTGTCAATGAGAAAGCTAATAATTCTGGCAGGCTTTTTATGCTTATATATCTTTTCGTATGCTCAGAACGACACTTTGCCTACAGTTGAGATAACGAAGTTGAGTACTCATTGGATAATTTTGGATCTAGGGGTTTCAAATTATTTTGATCACACTAACTATTCAGCGGTTAATCCTTATTTATATAATCGACTAGGAGCTGCAGCATTTATTCCTGGCGCCACTTCTCCATCTCCACTTAGTAAAAGTGATTTTAATGTCAATACTTTTAAAAGTCTGAATATAAATATCTGGCTATTTATGCAAAGACTAAGTTTATATAAGAATTATGTCAACTTAAAATATGGTTTAGGCGTTGAGTTGAATAATTATAAATACAAATCAACCAGTAATATTAGCTATTTGGCAAGCAACCCTTTCACTGTAGATGCGACTTCTGCTTCACCCATCGTTTACCGAGATTCTATTCAATTTTCTGTAAATAAATTGGCAGTGGATTATGTAACCATTCCACTGATGTTGGACTTTTTGACTAAGCCCGGAGGTGGTATAAAAAAAGGACTTAGTATTAGTTTGGGTATTAGTGCAGGATATTCATATAGTTATCGTAATAAGCAAGTTAGCTTTGAAAGAGGGGTGCAAGCAAACAAAGGAGATTTTAATCTAGAAAAGTTTAAATATTCCTATGTCGCAGAATTTGGTTCTGGTCCTGTAAAGTTGAAGGGTGCCCATAAACCAAAAATATTTTATCGATTACTTCTTGGATTTGGGAAAATTAGATTTTATGGCTCTTATACTCCAAAGGATCTTTATATAAGTGGATTGAAAATGAATCCTTATAATGTTGGTCTTCGCTTTGTCAATTGGTAGCCTTTTAAACCGCTTATATTTTTTTAAAATTCATAATAAAACAACTAAGCGAAATTTTACTGTCATCTAAAAAAATTAATCCAAAATAGTCCTATGCGTTACTACTGGACTAGGCCTAAGTAGAGAATTTACAATTGAATAGATGGTTTTGTGGTAGTAAAATAATCTGAAATGAAAGATCTATATATTTTATATCTATGCGCATTCCAGTTGTGATTCAGCAATAGTTCAAAAATAAGTTGCCTCTTGCAAATCATTTAAAAAAAGTAGACTCCCATCACCATAACTAAGAAAGCGGTAGTGGTTTTCTTGAGTAAACTGATATAATTTCTCCTCTTCTTTTCTAATAGCGGCTGCCAATAGCAATAATAAGGTTGATTGGGGCTGATGAAAATTAGTTATAATTGCTTTTACCACTTGGTATCGATATCCTGGTGCGATTAATGTTTAATTGAAAGTAAGATACTTACTTCATTCCTGGGATTTGATTACTAAAATATTATTTAGTCCTTTTTCTAAATACTTTTGTAACTTTTTATTAGCCCAAACGTATAGGTTTAAGTAAACTTAATTAGCATTCACCCATTATCAAAACTTGCATGACCGAAAATGAGTACAATCAGTGCGTAAACTTGTATGCTGATAATGTGTATCGCTTTATTTTCAAGAATCTGCGGCATGAAGCTGATGCGAAGGATATTGTACAAGGGGCTTTTGAAAAAATGTGGATGAATCGTGATCATGTGGACAATCTTCGAAGCAAAAGCTATTTGTTTACAGTAGCCTATAATCAGATGATTGATCATATTAGAAAAAATAAACGCGTTATATTAAAAGAAGATTTTAGCGAGAGCTCAAAAATTACGCAGCAGCCAATTCCAGACGTGAAAAGAATTTTAAACGAAGCATTAAGTCAATTAGATGAAGTACAAAGAAGCTTAGTGTTGCTAAAGGATTATGAAGGATATAATTATGAGGAGATAGGTAAAATTACCGGACTCAATGCTAGTCAAGTAAAAGTTTACTTGCATCGGGCTAGGTTGAAATTAAAATCGTTTATTGTAAAACCGGAGAATGTGACATGACAATTTATTTTTTCCATTCTTTTAGCGCTTAAATTTTAAATTAAACCATGAGTAACATCAATAGATATAATTACGAAACCTATTTTTTATTATATGTCGACAATGAATTGTCGGCTGTAGAAAAAAACAGCGTGGATGAATTTGTACAATCGAATCCCGATTTGGGAGAAGAGTTGGCTATGTTATTTCAAACAGTTTTACAAAAGGATGATATTTTGTTGAATAAAAAAATGAGCTTATACAAAAAAGAGCCTTTGTCGTCTGATGTAAAAGAGAAATTATTATTGTGTTTAGACAATGAATTAAACGAAGTTGAAAAAAATGAAATAACTAATTTAATAAAATCTAGTAAATCTGTTTCAGAGGAGTGGAACATGATACAATCTGCTAAACTATTTCCTGAAAGTGCAATAGTTTATGAGGATAAAAAATCTTTATATAGAACCGAAAAACGCAGATTAGTTTTTTTACCATGGAGGAACTTATTAGTAGCAGCTATTTTAGTAGGTGTTGGATTGTGGGGAGTATTGATGTATTTGAATTCCAGTTCAAACATTAGCAATCAAGCAATACCGAATATTGAAAATAAATTCATAGCAGGTGAAATTAAAAAAAATAGCAACCCCTATGGCCGTCAATTAAAAAGATTACCGATTGAACAGCAAAATAAGAGTGCCACTGCACTTCCATCAAGCTTTGCAGATGATTTATCCATTTTTTCAGTTTCAAAAATAGAAAAACCAATAATTTTATCAGCAGAAAGTAGAACTGAAAAAATACTCGATCTGAGTAATTCACAAAGCGAGTTGCTTGGCATAATTAACAAGGTTAATTATGAAGAAGAAAATATTGAACCCAATAATGAAGAAATGCTAGAAAAAGAACTAGTGAAAAGATCAAATGAACTAGGCCTCAAACTAATTGCTGATCAACAGTTAGTTGATCAAAGGTTAGATATGAATAATTCTAATGAAGAAGATGGTACTGAAAATAATAACCAGATTTTTTTTATCGGGGAACAAAAATTAAAAAGAATCTTATCGGGGCGATTTTTTGCAAAAGTTAAAAAAACTTTAGAGCAAAGATCGCATAATCAAAATATCCTTAATACAATTAAGGTTGCCAATTTCGAAATCACTTTACGTTAAAACAATTAATCAAATGAATACAACAAAGCTATTACCTCTGCTAACACTGCTATTTACATCCCTTTTTGTTACTGCACAATCCGATACCAATAGGGTATTTACACAAACGGATACAGTTCGTATTGGCAAAATTGAAATTATAAAATATGAGGATAAAACAGAAGGAGGTCATAGTAAAATTATTTTTAGAAGCAAAAGTTCGAGAAAGACCTTTTCTAAGGTGAGTACCAATTGGTTTGTTTTTGATTTTGGCTTTTCAAATTATATAGACAAAACTGATTATGGCAACACAGGTAATTATCTTTATAACCGACAAGGAGCAGCACCTCTCGGAAAAAGCGATTTTAATCTCAATACTGGAAAGAGTCTAAATGTAAACGTTTGGTTTTTTATGCAGCGAATTAATTTAATCAAAAAAAATGTGAATCTAAAGTATGGCTTGGGGATTGAGTATGATAATTATCGATATAAAACTTCTTCCAACTTGAGTTATCTTGAGAAAAACTCCTATCTCAACAGTCTTCAGGCACCCTCTCCGGTAGTTATCAGAGACTCCATTAGTTTTTCTAAAAATAAGTTAGCATTAAATTATATCACTGTTCCTTTGATGTTAAATTTTATAACTAATTCAGCTAACTCAAAAAAAGGACTTAGCCTTAGCATGGGGCTTAGTGCAGGCTATTTATATGGTGTTCGAAATAAGCAGAAGAGTGAAGAAAGAGGTAAAGAAAAAAACCGCGGCGACTATGATTTGGAAAGATTTAAATTATCTTATATAGCAGAAATGGGTTTAGGTCCTGTAAGACTCTATGGTTCCTACAGCCCGAATTCTATATTCAGTAAAGGATTGGTATTGAAACCATATACAATAGGAATCAGGTTAAGCAATTGGTAATTTTTAAAATGAAGTCATTTCATCTTTACTATTCAAAAACAACAAACTCCCATCACCATAACTTAGAAATCGGTAATCATTTTCTAAAGCAAACTGATAAACTTTCTTCCAATCTTTTCCAATAGCGGCTGCCACTAGCAATAATAAGGTTGATTGGGGCTGATGAAAATTAGTTATAATTGCTTTTACCAATCGGTATCGATAACCTGGAGCAATCAATATTTGTGTGGGCGAAAGGATTCTATTACAATTATTTTTTTTCATCCATTCTACTAGCGCTTCGAGAGCAGTTGGAGTATTGAGTGAACAATTGCTTAGAGGAGCTTCATACACATCCCACTGATGAATCATTAGTTCGGCTAGTTGAGCGTTCGGATTGAGAGATGCTTTTACTCCCATCCAAAATAAACTTTCCAATGTTCTTAGCGCAGTAGTTCCAACAGCAATGATACCGTTGTTAAAATTTTCAATTAGCTGAAGAATAGTTTCAGCACTTACCTCTATCCATTCCGCATGCATAGGATGATCTTTAAGCAAGTCTGCTTTTACTGGTTTAAAAGTACCAGCTCCTACATGTAGCGTAACGAATGCTGTATGAATATTTTTATTAGTGAATGATGAAAATATAGAGGGCGTAAAATGAAGTCCAGCAGTAGGTGCCGCTACCGAACCATCCTGCTTGGCATAAATAGTTTGGTATCTTTCTTTGTCGGAATCAATTGGTTTTCTTTTAATATAGGGCGGCAATGGGGTATCGCCAGCTTGCTCAATGATCTCTGCAAAACTAAGCTGAGTAGGCTTCCAGGAAAATTTCACAATATAGGCATCTGTAATTTTTTCAATCAACTGCGCTTCTAATGCTACTTTTTCGCCTTGAACAAAAACCTCTTTTATTAAATTCCCTTCTTTCCATTTATTGGCACCGCCTATCAAACATTTCCATTGAATACTTTCTTTTTTTGCCATCAATACATTGTATTCATTGATGGTATCATAAGGCTCTAGACAAAAAATTTCTATACTTGCGCCAGTAGCTTTTTTAAATAATAATCTTGCTTGGATAACTCTAGTATCATTAAAAACTAGTAAACTATTTTCAGGTAGATAGTTGGCAATATTTTTATACTGATCTTCTTGTAAAACCCCTTTTTGATAAATTAAAAGCTTTGCATCCTGTCTTTCTGCAATTGGAAAGTCAGCAATTCTTTCTTCAGGTAAATCATAGGTGTAATCAAGAATTGAAATCTCTTTGGGATGCATTGTTGAAAATTAGTTAACCAAAATATTTTTAATTCTTCCTACCCTTTTTGAATTTATATTTTACCATTTTTAATTTCATCTACTATTGATGGATCCAATAGGGTAGAAGTATCTCCCAAGTTTTCCATTTCACCTTCCGCAATTTTTCTCAATATCCTTCTCATAATTTTTCCACTTCTTGTTTTGGGTAGTCCAGATACAAACTGAATTTTATCAGGCTTTGCAATAGGGCCAATAATTTTAGCGACTGTTAAACTAATATCTTGTCTGCGAAGTGCTTCGTCTCCATGATGACCATTATAAATTACAAAGGCATAAATTCCTTGCCCTTTAATATCGTGCGGATAGCCTACTATAGCACTTTCTACCACTCCTGCATGCATGTTGATCGCGTTTTCAACTTCAGCAGTTCCTATTCTATGTCCGCTAATATTGAGTACATCATCTACTCTACCTGTTATGCGATAAAATCCATTGTCATCTTTTAAGGCACCATCACCGGTGAAATATAAATTGGGGTAGGTGGCAAAATAATTAGTGCGACAACGTTCATGATCACCATAGGTTGTTCTTAAAATTCCTGGCCAAGGTGCTTTCATACAAAGATTACCTTTCATTAATCCGTTCTCATCTTTTTCAGTTACTTCATTTCCTTTTTCGTCTACTAGTAAGGGTTGTACTCCGGGTAAGGGTAAAGTAGCCCAACTAGCTTTTGCTGGAGTAACGCCAGCAAGGTTACTGATCAAACAACCACCCGTTTCTGTCTGCCACCAAGTATCCACTATAGGACATTTTTTTTGACCAATATTTTCATCATACCAATGCCAAGCTTCTTCATTGATCGGTTCGCCTACTGTTCCTAATATTTTTAAGGAAGATAAATTTTTTCCTTTGATGGGTTCAGTTCCAAAAGTCATTAGGCTGCGAATAGCCGTGGGCGCAGTGTATAGGCAGTTTACTTTATGTTTTTCAACAATGTCCCAAAAGCGTCCTGCATCTGGCCAGGTGGGAATACCCTCAAACATCAAGGAAGTAGCACCTGCGCTTAATGGACCATACACAATATAACTATGCCCAGTAATCCATCCAATATCAGCTGTACAAAAATGGATATCACCTGGTTGATATTGAAACACATTTACAAAAGTATAGTTAGTCCACACCATATACCCCGCCACACTATGAACAACTCCCTTTGGTTTGCCTGTAGAGCCTGAAGTGTATAAAATAAACAACGGATCCTCTGCGTCCATTTCTTCTGCAGGAAAAGATACTACCCCATCTTTCTCAATCTGCGTTTCTGCATATTCCATTTCATCTTCCCACCACACATCTCTTCCCTTAATCATTGAAACAGGCGTACGCGTTCGGGTATAAACAATCACTCGTTTAACCGTCTTATTTCCAATCAAAGCATCATCAATGACACTTTTTAGTGGAATATCTTTTCCGCCTCTGTAGGCGCCATCACAAGTAACAATAAAGCTTGCTTGCGCATCTTCTAATCTATCAGCAATACTTTGCGCACTGAATCCACCAAATATAACACTGTGTATTGCACCAATTCTTGCGCATCCCAAAACTGCATAAGCTAACTCAGGCACCATGCCCATATAGATACAAACTCGATCTCCTTTTTTTACACCATTATTTTTTAGCACCTGTGCAAATTGACAAACTCTTTTATGTAAACGAGCATAGGTCACTGTTCTAACTCTTTCCTCTGGATTATTGGGTTCCCAAATAATAGCTGGTTGATCGGCCAAGGTAGCTAAATGCCGGTCGATACAATTTTCTGCAATGTTTAGTTTCCCACCTTTAAACCATTCAATTTTTGGTTCAGTGAAATTCCAATTTAACACGCTCTCCCATTTTTTTCTCCAATAAAAATTGGCAGCAATATCTCCCCAAAACTTTTCTGGATCTTCCACACTTTTTTTGTACTCGCTTTGATACTGCTCTAGTGACTTAATCTGGTAAGCGTATGACATAGTAGAATTTAATTTATTTGTTAGCCTTCTATCCAATGAATATATTTATCAAAATTATTAAAAAGCTAACAGTTATTTCAAACTTAAAATACAGACATGGTTTTATCAGACGGAAAGGGGATTGGGAAGGTGATATTTTCTTCCTCTCTCGGCACTTTAATTGAGTGGTACGACTTCTATATTTTTGGGATGCTGGCCAAAACCATTTCTATTCAGTTTTTTCCTGAGGGCAATGATACCGCTGCTTTATTAAGTACGCTAGCGATTTTTGCCGCCGGATTTTTAGTTCGTCCCTTTGGCGCGTTGGTATTTGGCAGGTTAGGTGATATGATTGGGAGAAAATCTACTTTTTTATTCACGCTGGTTTTAATGGGCGGTTCTACCTTTCTCATTGGGCTGATTCCAGGATATCGCACTATTGGAATAGCGGCTCCTTTGCTAGTACTTTTATTAAGACTCATACAAGGTCTTGCACTGGGAGGAGAATATGGAGGTGCGGCAACTTATGTTGCTGAGCATTCACCAACCAATAAAAGGGGCTATTATACTAGTTGGATACAAACAACTGCTACATTGGGTCTATTTGTAGCACTCGGCGTTATTATGTTGGTAAAATCAAATATGTCGGATGCCTCCTTTACATCAGAGTGGGGCGGTTGGCGCTATCCTTTTTGGATTTCTATTTTACTGGTAATCGTTTCAATTTATATCCGCTTAAAGATGAGCGAATCTCCTTTATATACCAAATTGAAAAAAGAGGGAAAAGCTTCCTCAAATCCTTTGAAAGAAAGTTTTGGCAATAAAGCGAATTTCAAAATGGTATTGCTAGCCTTGTTTGGCGCCGTTATGGGCCAAGGAGTAGTCTGGTATACCGGTCAATTTTATGCGCAGTCTTTTTTAGAAAATACCGTGAAGATTGAGTTTATGCAGAATAGAGAAATTATGTTGTGGGGTATCGGATTGGCTACCCCTTTCTTTTTAGTATTTGGCGCATTAAGTGACCGCATCGGTAGAAAATGGATTATGCTTTCAGGTATGTTATTAGGGGTTATTTTTTATCGACCCATTTTCAATACTTTTTTAAAAGACACCAATGTAAAAGAATGGAAAAAGATGGAGGGTGATGCTACTCCTACAATAATCAGTAAAGAAATATTGAAAGTAGATAGTATAACAACTGGAAATGAATTAGCGCTGGTAACGCATTCAAAAATAAAATGGCAATCACAGCAAGGCACTGGATTCACTGAAACTAGAGCAGACAGTATTTTAAATGTTGGAGCAACACCTAGCGTAACGAAAGAAGATAGCAAACCAGTTTTTACAGATAAAAAACTTTCATCTCCAATGAAATGGAAATTTATTTCCTTGGTTTTTGTAATGATATTGTTTGTAACAATGGCCTATGCGCCTATTGCTGCGTTTTTGGTAGAATTATTTCCTACTAGAATTCGATATACTTCTATGAGCTTGCCTTATCATATTGGTAATGGAGTATTTGGCGGATTAGTACCTTTTATCGCTACCTTACTTTCTGCTAGTAGTCCAACGGATCCATTGGTTGGACTTTGGTATCCTATTTTAATTGCAGCTCTCTGTGTAGTAATTGGCACTTTTTATCTTACCAATAAGATTGACAAAAATATCAACGATTAAAAATTCTAAACATGAATAGTTTAAAAAAGATAATGGGTTTTTTCTGGATGACACTTGCTCCGATAGTCATTTATTTGCTAGTAAGATCAGCCCTACAAAACATTGATAGCACTGGTACAAAAGATATCAATAAACCAGTTCCTTGGATTATCATCATTACCATATTTACTCCAATCGCTATTGGCTTGATGATTTTTGGTTACTATTCTTTGAAAGGGGAATATGATCATCTTCCTGAAAGTTCGGATGACTTGTAAATAATTTTCATTCATCCGCTATCCTTTTTTTAATTTTGCTAAAACAACTTTCATTTTAAAGAAAAATAAATACTTATTATGTTAATGCATCAAACAATGAGGTGGTATGGGCCGAAAGACCCTGTTAGTTTATCTGATATTCTACAGGCAGGCTGTGAGGGGGTTGTAACTGCACTGCATCAAATACCTGTGGGAGACATTTGGCCCGTGGAGGCCATCATGGAGCGTAGGCAATTGGTAGAATCAGGTGGATTAACCTGGACGGTAGTGGAAAGTTTACCAGTGAGTGAGGATATTAAAAAGAATAGCGGCGATTATTTACTGCATATTGAAAATTACAAACAGAGTCTTCGCAATTTAGCAACCTGCGGAATAAAAGTAGTGACCTATAATTTTATGCCAATTCTAGATTGGATGAGAACAGATGTTTCTTATACAATGAAAGATGGCAGTAAGGCTTTGTATTTTGAAAGACTTGCATTTATTGCTTTTGATTTGTATATGCTGAAAAGGCCAGGTGCTGAAAAAGATTATACTGCTGTTGAAATTAAAAATGCAAAAGACAAATTCGATTCCATGTCGGCAGAGGAAAAGGAAAGGATTTTTAGTAATACCTTGATGGGATTACCAGGCAGTGTTGTTTCCTTTACCCCAGAGCAAATTTTAGCAGCATTAAAAACCTATGAAGGCATTGATGCACAAAAATTAAAAAAACATTTATTTAGTTTTTTAGAACAAGTTGTTCCTATTGCAGAAGCCTGTGGATTAAAGATGGCGATTCATCCAGATGATCCACCCTATCCAATTTTGGGACTACCTAGAGTAGTAAGTACTGAGCAAGATGCGGCTGAAATTATTAATGCGGTACCTTCTGTTGCCAATGGATTATGCTTTTGCACTGGTTCTTATGGTGCCAGAAAAGATAATGACATACCTGCAATGTTGAAACGCTTTGGAGATCAAGTACACTTTTTGCATTTACGCAATACGAAGCGCGATGAAGAAGGAAACTTTTATGAAGCAGATCATTTAGCAGGTGACACAGATATGTATGAAGTGGTGAAAGAAATTTTCAATATCCAAAAGAGAAGAAATATTTCCATTCCAATGCGACCCGATCATGGTCACCAGATGCTAGATGACTTAAAAAAAGTCACCTACCCTGGTTACTCTGCTATTGGCAGACTAAGAGGCTTAGCTGAATTGCGTGGGTTGGAATACGCCATTAGTAAAAGTAATAGCTAATTTTTTAGACGCTGTTTATTTCACTTCAGGCAATATCGATTGATAGATGATATCCTGAATGGTAGTCCTTATATTCATTTTTAATAGTAAGGTATTGTCGCTACTTGGGTTTATCCGATTGCTTAAAAACACATAGACTAATTTTTTTGCCGGATCAGCCCAAGTACAAGTGCCAGTAAATCCAGTATGGCCGAAAGTGAGTGGCGACGATGCTATGCAAGGATAAGGATCAGGACGCGTTGGATTATCTTTCTCAGGTTTATCAAAACCATATCCTCTTCTACTTTTAGCACTGTGATATGCGGTGAAAAGATCAACTGTTGTCTTTTTTAAATACTGTTTACCATTCATTTTTCCACCATTGAGTAGCATTTGCATAATAACTGCAATATCATAAGCATTACTAAATAAACCTGCATGGCCTGCCACTCCTCCAAACATAGCAGCTCCTGGATCATGCACATCTCCTTGTATCAACTGCTTTCTAAAAATATTTTCATTTTCTGTAGGCGCTATCTGATTCAAGGGTAGATATGCTCTCGGTTTAAAACCTGCAGTGGTTAATCCGAGCGGTGCATAAAATTCCTTTTTTACAAATTCATTGAGCGGCATGCCACTGATGGCTTCTACGACTTTACCCAAGTAAATAAAATCATTATCACTATAAACATATTTTTTTCCTGCGGCAACCGGACTCATTAAAATCCTTTTGTATAATGTGTCTTGCCAATCTTTGCGAATAAATAAATTATCCGCTACTCGAATGCTGAAGGAGTCAGATGGATGAGTAGAATAAAAATCTGGAAGAGGTTTTCCTTCTGCATCAATCGTTTCTTTGTAAAAAGGAATAAATGCTTTTAGTCCAGCTTGATGTAGCAAAATATTTTCGATTAACAATTTGCCTTTACTAGTTCCTTTTACGCGCGGCAAATAATATCCTAAGTTTTTCTTCAAATTTATCTTCCCCTGTTCATACAATTTCATTATTGAAATAGTAGTGGCACAAATTTTAGTTACTGATGCCATATCATACACCGAAGAAGTATTGGTGGTAACTAAACTGTCATAGCTGTAATGACCGAATGCTTTGTTATAAGCAATCTTTCCATCCTTTACTACTAGCACTACACAGCCAGGAGTAGCGCCCTTGCTGATGGCAAGGTTAGCAACAGAGTCAATTTTATTGAGTTGCATTGAATCAAGTCCAACCGTTGCAGGACTTACTGCTGGCAAGGATGGAATGGCAGTCATAACGCCTGTTCCATAGGGATAGGCTTCGCATACTGTTACAGGTAGTTTTCCCTTTGCGTAAATTTTTCCTTGCAATAAATCAGCTGCTGCATTTTGAGTAATGGCATCATCTTCATAACAGGCGACCAAATTTTTTGCACCACAGAAATTTTTAATAGCATATGGATTTCCAAATACAAAAGTGCTTGAATTCGTTTGTTCTTGTAATTGCTTAACAAGGTCTATGGCAAAAGGACTAATGCCAAAATTATTTGCAGGGACACGCTTATAATTGTGAATTCCAATAATGACTTTTTGGTATCGCTCTTTAATTAGATAAATCGTCGACAATATCCTGTTGGCATCTTGTAAATTATTAAAATAAAAAGCGTCGGCATTATAATCAGCTTGTAATCGTTTGGCAAAATCATTGGCTTCTTCAATTCCGATGCCAATAAATGCTATGGCCTCTTTTGAATTATTTATATCTTTTTTCAGCGGAAAAAAATCACCATTACTTTTGTTTACAACCGTGATAGCATTTTCAGCCACTAACTTTCTCATGCCACTTACTTTTTCATTTAAATCAGCCGTTAAGTTTTGGGTGTTGATAGGCTGTAATTTTGAAAGACCGTATTGGTATTTTGCTGCTAAAACTTTTTTGCAATGTTGTTCAATTTCGACCCAACTTAATTTTCCTTCTTGAATAGCAATTTTTATTTTTTCAATTGCAATAGGTACATCTCCAGGTAAACAAAGCATATCATTGCCTGCAATCAGCGATTGAACAGCGGCCTCTTCATTGGGGAAGAATTTTTTTACCCCTTGCATTTCTAACGCATCGGTGAAAGTTAGTCCCTGGTAATCCATTTTATTTCGCAATAGTCCAGTTACATTATTTTTTGAAATAGAGGTAGCCATGTTCAAACCACTGTCAATAGCGGGTACAAATAGATGGCCAATCATTACACTGCCAACACCTGCTTTAAAAATTTCTTGGAATGGATAAAGCTCTGTTGACTCAAGTTCAGCCATCGATTTATTAATCACTGGAAGATCAAGGTGAGAATCAACCGCTACGTCACCATGTCCTGGAAAATGTTTTGCGCAAGCCATTACTCCCATGTCTTGAAGGCCTTGCATATACTTAGTGCCAAAGAGGGCCACTTTATATTTATCCTCACCGAAACTACGATCGTTGATTACAGGATTTTCAGGATTATTATTAATGTCCATCACTGGTGCATAATTAACCTGAATGCCTAGACGCTTACATTGTTCTGCAACCGTTTTGCCATATTGATAAATAATTGCAGCATCTGAAACAGCTCCTAACATCATCTGGTGGGGTAAGGGTAGTACGCTATCAATCAGGCGCATGCCTACTCCCCATTCCGCATCTATACAAATTAATATCGGTGTTTTAGAACTGCTTTGTAATCGGTTAATGATATTGGCTTGTTTAACAGGGCTTCCTTGAAACAGGCAAATACCGCCGATATTATATTTACTAACTAGACTATCCACCATCTCTTCGTAGAAAATAGCATTCTTGGTTTTTGCATCGTAGGCAGATAATCTCACCACCATTAATTGCGCTATCTGCTCTTGCTGACTCAAGGTCTTGAAAACGCTATCCACCCATTTAGCTTTCTTCTTCTGCAACTTGATTGAACTATTTTGTGCAGACAGATTGATGGGCAATACAAAAAGCACTAGTAAACGGAGTAAATAATTTTTCATCGTAATATGTCAGGTATATAATTTCACAAATTAGGAAGATTTCAAGAGTTATTCCCTAGTAATATTTTTTTAACTTTTGGCAGGGTGATTTTCATTAAAAACAAAGCTAAAATGGGGAAAATATGGATTACTCATTCCCCTAATTTCTACGTAATTTTACATCCAACAAAGAATTTATTTTGCCTGATATCATTCAATTATTGCCAGATAATATAGCGAATCAAATTGCTGCTGGAGAGGTTATACAACGTCCAGCTAGTGCCGTAAAGGAGCTACTGGAAAATGCGGTAGATGCTGGTGCAAATGAAATTAAATTAATTGTCACTGATGCCGGAAAAGCATTAATACAAGTGATTGATAACGGTAAGGGCATGAGTGATACAGACGCTAGAATGTGTTTTGAAAGGCATGCTACTTCCAAAATAAAAAATATTGAAGATCTCTTTCATATTAAAACAATGGGTTTTAGAGGGGAGGCGCTGGCCAGTATTGCAGCAGTAGCTCAAGTAGAGTTAAAATCTAAAAAAGAAGACGAATCTATCGGCACCTATATTGAAATTGATAATAGTGTAGTTAAAAAGCAAGAGCCGGTTGCGATGGAGCGAGGAACGAGTATTGCTATGAAGAATCTTTTCTTTAATGTTCCTGCCCGTCGAAATTTTTTAAAAAGCAATCCCTCCGAACTCAGACATATCATGGATGAATTTATCCGTGTGTCTATGTCATTTCCGGATATCTTTTTTTCGCTTACTAGTAATGGACAACAAGTTTTTCATTTAGAGCGAGCTACGTTGAAACAAAGAATTGTACAGATATTAGGAAACAGCTATCAATCAAAATTGGTCACTGTAGAGGAACAAACAGACTACATGAATATCTATGGCTTTGTAGGAAAGCCAGAAACAGCAAAGAAAACAAGGGGCGATCAGTATTTTTTTGTCAACAATCGATTCATTAAAAGTGCTTATCTAAACCATGCGGTAATGGGAGCATTTGATTCCATGATTGCAAAAGATAGTTTTCCGATGTACACTCTTTTTATAGATTTGGATCCTGCGCAGTTGGACATTAATGTGCATCCTACCAAACAGGAGATTAAGTTTGAAGATGAAAAAATTGTTTATGCATTTGTACAAAGTGCGGTGAAGCATGCGCTGGCTCAATTTAGTATTTCACCTACGCTAGATTTTGAATTAGATCCTAGCATTCAGCAATTGGATGCAGTTAGTAAGCCATTCACCGATGAAAAAAAATCTTCTGTAGCTTCATCTTCTCTTTACAATACGTTTTCTCAAAAAAATCAGGCACATTTTATTGAAAATAAAAGTGAGCTAAAGCATTGGCGAGAATTTTATGAACCTGCTCAAAAGCAATCTTCCGAATTTTCATCATCCACTACCATAGAGGATTTACCTAACCCATTATTTCCTGAAAAAAATATAGAGGTTTCTGACGAGAGTCCTCTACAACAAATTCATTCTACCTATATCCTCGTTCAAAATGATATGGGTTTTCTGGTCATTCATCAGCAAAACGCGCATGAAAGAATTTTGTACGAGCGATTTATTAAAGCGGTGGATGGAAAACCAATCGCTATTCAACAAAGCCTATTTCCGCAAACAATAGAACTAGCTTCAGCCGATGTGGCGGTCCTGACTGAGTTACTTCCGGATCTTCATTTTTTAGGCTATCATCTAGAACCCTTTGGTAACAATACTTTTGTGATGCAGGGAACTCCTGCAGATGTAGAACAAGGAAATGAGAAAGCGGCTATTGAGAAAATGCTGGAGCAGTACAAACATTTTAGCAGCGACCTAAAATACTCAAAGCGTGAAAAGTTAATACGCTCTTTAGCGTGGCAACAATCTATTAAGGCTGGTAAAATATTGACTCAAAAAGAAATGAAGTCGATTGTTCAGGAATTATTTATTTGCGACACCCCAAATATTACGGCTACAGGAAAACCTACCTATACAACTTTCAAAAAATTGGAATTAGATCGAATGTTTGGAAGATAATTGATTAGTATTTCTCTCTGATTTCGCTCAAAAATTTTTCGACGGCCCTTCTTACGGGAGTAGAACCTGTAGGATAGTGATTTACTAATACTGAAAATAGTAAGAGCTTATTCTTTTTGGTCAGCAAGATTCCGCTTATAGAACAGTGGTTACTCATGCCGCCTGTTTTAGCAAAAATAAATCCTGCATCTTTTAGGTAATAATTAGCCAGCGTACCCTGGCCGCCAGTGGGCAAAATATTTTTTAATCGATCGAGGCCAAATTCATTTTTCAATTTATTAAGTATATAGATAAAATCCTTCGGTGTAAATAAATTATACCGACTAAGTCCACTGCCATCCACCCATTTTGGTCGTTGAGGAATATCTGCCAAGTCAGTTTGCAGAAGGGTGTCAATTATTTTTTCATCATTCATTACACCCAACAATTTATTACTAACCATTAACAAGGTTTGTTCGGCAAAAAAATTATCACTTCGATACATCATCGGCCTGAACAAAGAATCGCTTGGCTGTGAGTAAATAATATTTTCCAGAGTGGTTATAGGGTCTGGTGAATTGATTGCGTTTATTTTTTTATGAAGGGTATCTTCTAATAATTTAAAAAATAAAGCAGTAGAGGGTGCGTCGCTGGTACTTGTTTTGAAAGGAATCAATTGTTCAGCAAACTTGGTAGCGGTTTGGTATTGAACTTGAAATAAATTATTCTCAAAAGGCCTTTCAACATTGAATTTTACGGCTTTTTGATTGGCAAGCGTTTTATTAAGCGATTGTATAGCAGGGGTATAAAAAAAAGAGGGAATAACAGCAAGGGTATCGTTTTGTAGATAAAATTTTGCCAAATTACCATAAATCGGCATTTCACTTCTTTCTGCTGAGTAGTCGCTTTGATAATCATCCCAAGCCCAGCCATTTCCTAATGGTGTTAAATTGCTTCGATTTGAATTTTGTAGATAGGAGTAGTTGGTTTCTTTATTTAAAAACTCGAGTACAGGTTGGTTTTTAAAATCGGGATGTAAAAAAGTAGGATCTCCTGAACCTACAATGGCAGTAAGATGATCATTGATTTTTTCGTAGCGCAAACCCACCAAACTATCCCCCAAATATTTCATTCCTGCATAAAGCGAAAACAATTTAGTATTAGAAGCAGGTACAAAATATTTATCCGCATCTAAATTGAACCAATACTTATCCGTAGCAGGCTCATAAATACTAATGCCGATATGGCCGCTACTGATGGAACTATTATTGAGTAAATCTTGTTTTGCTTGATTCGAAATTTCTTGCGAAAAAGCGCAGGTGCTAATGAATAAGAGTGGGATAAGATTTTTTAAAAAAGAATAAGGGCTATTTTGCAAACTGAATAATTTTTTAAAGAAAAAACTAGCACGCGATCCTTTGCTTTTAGATAAAAAGGTATAGGAATGAGTTGCTTTCATTACAAATATTTTGAAGGGGCTAACCGACTTAAGAAATAAATAATTTTTATACACCTACTGCTGTTCGTTCAAAAAAATTACTAACTCCGCTCTTGTTCACGAAGCCAACGTTCAGGAATTTCATTTTGGCTCGTCAATTGATAATCTCTGTAACTACAAGGTATCCATTTGTTGTTGGGTAGTTGCATCCACCATCGATTGGTTCGTCTGCTTTGTAAAAACACGGTAGGCACTTCTGCTACCACTGTATTAAATTCATTAAAATGATTTCTATCTTCAAAAGATGCTTCCTGCTTGTTACGACTTTTTCCATCAATGAAGTACCATAGCATTTGGGCTATTTGCATAGCAGTTAATTCGTTGACATCATTTTGCGGCTCATAGCCATAAACGCCAAAAGTGCTTATACGACTACTCATGCCAGCATAACGGGCAAGCGTACATGCTTCTTCCCCGGAGAAGCCGTTGGGACTTTTTTTGTTGGCAGGTGCATCGCTATATTTAATGGCATTAATATCGAAACTTAATAAGGAAGTGTTTCTTAACACAGGTTCCATTTCTTCCATACTTTCTTTTGCCACACCCACTCTATAACAATCAAACCGAAGCTTATCCATCGTTTCAATCATACGCGGATGGATGTAATAACTTTGAAATCCTATATGACTATAGTGACTAACAATGGAAGGTTCGCTGGTAAGCATCTCCAATAAAAAATTCTCACTTCTTAGGGCGCTTTCATTTCTTAGGTCAATATAGGCATCAATGCAAGTGGCTTCTACCACCATTCCTAATTCTTTGTAAGCTAAAAATTGTGCAAGAGTAATGTCATGGGTTCCTCCAAGTAGGACGACCGTCTTTTTCATTTTTATCAATTCTACCAAAACCGTTTTAATGGCGGCATAGCTATCTTTTAAAGTGGCTCCCGTTTTGATATTACCCAAATCAGCTATACTGATGTCGTAGTGCCAATAATGTAGCTGGTATAATTGTCTGCGAATAGAATCCGCCGCCTTAAAATGGTCAGAAAAAATTCCTGCTCCTCTAGTTTCCCCAATTCCAACCAATACAATATCTATAGCATCCACCGCTGGAATTTCAGTATTATATCCAACAATGTGTTTGGCCAGCTGCCCATCATTGTATCCACTATCTTCATTTAAAGCATGAATATCGATGGGGATTAAAAAATCATGGAGGTCGTACATCGGATCTAAATTTGAAGCAAACTTAGTTAAGATAGTTGAAAGTTTTACGTTGATTTACCATGGAACTTCAGTCTTTTTTATTTGGTTGACTTTAGGAACTGTTTTCTTGGGTTCCTATACAATATTTTCTATCTATTTCTATTAATTACTCGGATAATTAAAGTCTTAAACAGATCTTCAACAATTCCTTATTTTTGCAATATGGAAGCGTTATTACAAAGAATTGAAGCATTAAAGACTGAGATCAGCAGTTTCGTCGCAGTTAAAGCGGATGATACGGAAGCTTTTCGTATAAAATATTTAGGCACCAAAGGTTTGGTGAAAGAAGTGATGGGGGAAATGAAGCATGTGCCAGTGGAAAGAAAAAAAGAATTTGGCCAGCTTCTCAATGAGTTCAAGTTATTTGCAGAGGCAAAATATGAGGACTTACAAACAGTTACGAATGCTACTCAATCTAACGCGGAAAATTCAACTTTCGATTGGTCGCTTCCTGGAGATCCTTTGCGGGTAGGTTCTCGACATCCTATTAGCTTAGTTCGTAATCAAGTAGTGTCTATTTTTCAGCGTCTAGGTTTTGCCGTAGCTGAAGGTCCTGAGATTGAAGATGACTGGCATAATTTTACTGCCTTAAATATGCCCGAAAATCATACTGCTCGGGATATGCAGGATACTTTTTATATAAGCCAAAATCCAGATTGGATATTGCGTACCCATACTTCGAGTGTGCAGGTTCGCGAGATGGAGAAGGGCAAATTACCCATTCGTATTATCTGTCCAGGTAGAGTATATCGAAATGAGACCATTAGTGCTAGGGCGCATTGTTTTTTTCATCAAGTAGAAGGATTGTATATCGCAGAAAATGTATCTTTTGCTGATTTAAAACAGACGCTTTATTTCTTTGTTCAGGAAATGTTTGGTAAAGATTTTAAAGTTCGTTTTCGACCTAGTTATTTTCCTTTTACCGAGCCAAGTGCAGAAATGGATATCAGCTGTCTGATTTGTGGAGGAACAGGTTGCAATGTATGTAAGCATACCGGCTGGGTTGAAATTCTTGGCTGTGGAATGGTACATCCTAATCTGCTAGAAAATTGTGGTATAGACAGTAACAAATACACCGGCTTTGCATTTGGTATGGGAATAGAAAGAATCACCATGCTGAAATATCAGATAAAAGACTTGCGATTATTTAGTGAAAATGATGTGAGGTTTTTAAAGCAATTCTCTGCAGCTACTTAATTTAATTTCTTATCCAACTACTTTTTATCAGCTTCCATTTTTTACACTATGATTTTAGTTACCGGTGGTGCAGGTTTATTAGGAAGCGAATTGATTCGCCAACTGCTCTCGCAGGGAAAAAAGGTAAGAGCGATTTATAATAAAAGTCTGCTACCTGATTTTAATTCGGAATTACTAGAGCAATTTCAATGTAATATTTTAGACGTGGTTGGTTTGGAAACTGCCCTGCAAGGCGTTCAAGAAGTTTATCATTGTGCAGCAATAGTCAGTTTTGCTCCATCGAGTAAGCGTGATTTATTTTCTATCAATATTGAAGGCACTGCTAATGTAGTGAATGCAGCCTTAGCGGCAGGTATTAAAAAAATGGTACACGTTAGCTCTGTAGCAGCATTGGGGCGAATTAGGGAGGGAGAGCCGATCACCGAAAATATGAATTGGACAGAGGAGACTAGCAATAGTGTGTATGGCCAAAGTAAATATTTGGGTGAACTAGAAGTGTGGCGAGGTATTGGTGAAGGACTCAATGCAGTGATCGTAAATCCAGTTATCATACTAGGTTGTGCAGATTGGAAATCAGGAAGCGCGCAAATATTTAAAAGTGTTTATGATGAATTTCCTTGGTATACTGAAGGGGTTTCAGGCTTTGTAGATACAGGCGATGTTGCCAAGGCAATGATTGCTTTAATGCAAAGTGATATTAGCAACGAGCGTTTTATTATCAGTGCGGAAAATAGGACTTACCGACAGGTATTTAATTGGATTGCCGATAGCTTTGGCAAGAAAAGGCCTCATAAAAAAGTAACCCCATTGATTGCTAAAATTGTGTGGAGGCTAGAGGCAATCAAGAGCATGTTCTCTGGTAAAAATCCTTTAGTGACCAAAGAAACCGCCACTACTGCACTGGCAGAAGTGACCTATAATAATGAGAAGCTGTTAAATTTTTTACCTGATTTTAAATACACCTCGATCGAATCGGCTATTGATTTTACTTGCAAACAAATGTTGCTAAACATTAAAAAAGGGTAGAGGCTAAATTTATATAATGGGGCAGCATCGAATGTTAGGTTCATTTACCCCTGAAGTAGACTGGATTCAAATCTTGAAATAGATGGACTGAAAACTCTCTAATGTAAATTAAATTGTACGGTTTTTATAGATGACTGAGATTTCTTCTTCTTACAATACAATATTCTTTCTAAATTTTTTATATTTCTTAATAAGATCAGCCGTGTATGCTTTTTTATTATGAATCATTACACTTCTAGCTTCTTTAGTATAAGTAGATCCTAAATAATCAAAGTAGTTTTTAGAAGTAAAAATTGCCATTTCAATCATTACCGGCAAGGCATCTAAACCTTTATCTTCCATTAAATAGTAGATACTCTTTTTATTGGTAATGCCTGATTTTTTGATAATAAATCCAAGCTCTTCTAACTTTTTCAATCGATTAGAAAGCATTTTACTGGGCATCTTTTCTGGCGATTCTTTGAATTCACTAAAAAGACATTTGTACCCCCAAATCATATCTCTTAGGATTAAGAGAGTCCACTTATCTCCAATAATATCTAATCCTGTTGCAACAGGACAGAGTGATCTAAATTCAACAGGGTTTATGGTAGTGCTCTTTGTCATTATATAATATGCAAAATTACAATTTATAATAGTACATCTGTTAACAAAAGGCGATTTTGTAGTTATTTTTTAGTTAAAGGGATCTTGAATTGTACTACAATAGGTTGACAGTTTTATGCTGTATAAAACCTCCCTTTTAAATCGGGGAATTACCGATTTTTAATGAATTATAGATTATTATAAATCTATCACCGCTCTAGTTTGAAATTCTTGTTTGTATTCGGTCTTTTAGCAGCATTAGCTACCTTATAACCCGTTCTATACATCCAGTCGGCCATTTTTTTCAATTTTGGGTAATTGATATTTTCGGCATTATCTAAAGGGGTATGGTAGTCGTCATGTAACAAAGAAGTATACATGATAGCTGGAATGCCTAAACGTGCATAAGGCAAATGATCGCTTCTAAAATACCAACCTTCTAAATGCGTAACCTTGTCATAGGTGGTGTCTAATTTAAATTTCGGACCTTCATTGTTCGCATCATTCACCATTTTGGCAAGATCATCTGAATTGCGATGGGGTATTTGCGTACCTAACACTGCAGCACTATCGATATGATTTCTTCCAATCATATCTCCGTTTAATACCGCTACAATACTTGTTATTGGAACCGTAGGATGAGTAGTAAAATACCTAGATCCTAAAAGCCCTCTTTCTTCTGCACCTTGAATTACAAAAAGAATAGAACGCTTTGCAGGATGTTTTACAAAAGCCCTTGCATTGGCTAGCATAGCCACATCAACACTTCCATTGTCATCTGCCCCATAATAAGTTGAGTCGTTATTAATCGCATTACGAATACCATGCGCATCTTGGTGTCCGCTATATAATAAGTATTCAGATTGTAAGGTAGGATCAGTGCCGGCTATCTTGCCAATAATATTAACAGATGGGTAAGGATATTTTTCAACAATTAAATTTGCTTCAATATTCACACTGCCATTAGTAAATATATTTTTTGCATTTTTATGTAACCACAAAACAGGCACTTTTGTATTTACTGTTGAATTGGGCCCACCTTCAATATCGAAGGTTCCTCTTTTAAAATTCTCATTGGCATCATCCCATGCTTTTTCTGCAATATCATCTGCAACTATAATAATAGCGATCGCCCCTCTTTTTATTAAAGGCATTGCATATTTATTCAACACACTTCTACTGTATCTCCAAGTGGGTAAAGAAATATTTAGATTAATGCCCATAGCCGAAGCTTCAAAAGCAACTACTTTATTTTTTACATCAACGTTATTCGTGTCTATATTCATAGCGTTGCCTAAATAGACAATAGGAGCATTAAGATTGATATTGGCCATTTGTCCAACACTAATGTCTTTCCATAATTTAAATGCTGTGTTTTGTATACGAATGAAAGAGTTGTCTGCGATTCGATTGCGCCACATGGTAAAAAATTGTAAGTAGGTACCATCATCACCTGCAGGTAATAAGCCGATAGACCTATATTTTTCAGCTAACCACACCGAAGCCTTTAATTCATCTAGTGTACCTGCAGATCGGCCTTTAAAATGTGCATCTGCAAGAGCATATAAATCTTTTTTTAAATCTGCTTCTTTTATTAAATCCAATCCAGGTGGATTTGTTTTTTGAGCAAATAAGTATAGGCTAAAAAAAAGCATCGAAGAGGCTAGTAAAAGTTTTTTCATAATAAATGATTTAAACACTTTAGTTAATTCTAAAGTTAGAATAAATAGGTTAAAATAGAAGCTATAAAATATCCAATAGTGGGAATTAGTATTTCCGTAATAGTTCTTCTAAAATGGCAAGTTTATACAAGGGTCAGTTTGAAACCAGATTAATCAATGGGTTTACTCTTTATCTAAGCCTAAGAAAAATACCCCTTCAAAGCTTTTTTCATTTAGTTGTAATAATATACTTGAGGATAATATCGTAAAAGAAAAGCAGACACTAAAAGCCTTCATTTTCTAAAAATCTTATTCATAACGCTAAACCTAGCCCTTCATCACCTTTTCCCAAAGCTGTGGGATTCTTTTTATCCATACCAATTCCCTTTTGGCAACACTTGCTTCCTGGGCAGGGGTGCCCCAGTAGGTTTTATTTCCTTCCAAAGTCGCAGTTACCCCCGATCTGCCTAATAAAACGGCATTTTCTCCTATAGTAAGGGTTTTATTGACTACCACTTGGCCCCATAGCGTTACCCCGTCTTTTATATCTACACAGCCTGCTACTAGCACATGAGCCGCCAAAAGGCAGTTTTTGCCTATTACCGTATCGTGACCAATATGAACGGTATTGTCGAGTTTAGTCCCACTGCCAATGACCGTATCGCTGCTTACCCCTCTATCGATGGTACAACCGGCCCCAATTTCTGCAAAATCCTCAATAATTACCCTTCCACAACTAGGCATTTTGGTGTACCATTGTTTCCTGTCTTTTTTGGTGTTATAATAAAATGCATCACTGCCAATTACGGTGCCCGATTGAATGATTACCTGATCGCCAATTTTGCAGTTGTCCATGATCGTTACATTGGGATAAATGATTGAATTTTTTCCTATAGTAACCTGATGACCTATAAATGTATTGGGATAAATAATACTTCCTTCTCCAATAACCGCACTATCACTAATTTGTTTTTCGGAGGGAGAAAATGGATTGAAGTGATTGACAATTTTGCAATATGCTTCAAAAGGATTGTCGACTAGTAATAAAGTTTTATTTGCAGGACAATCTGTTCTTTTATTGATAATAATAAATGATGCAGCACTATTAATACATTTATCATAATATTTTGGATGATCCACAAAAACTAAATCGCCGATTTCAACTTTATGTATTTCATTGATGCCTGTTGCATCACCATTTTGCTTACCAATTATTTCGGCATTAATAAATTCAGCGATCCAACTAACAGAAACAGGTGCGGGAAATTGCATATCAATTAATTTTCCCAAAGGTACATTGCTTTGGTTTTAATGGCTAAATAAACAAATTTTAACCCCATTTGGATTAAAATCAACGGTTTTGAAAAAAATATTTCAATCTTTTTTTAGCCCCAATTTCCTCTAAATTGGTAAGTTTTTTTTACTGAAAATTAGCGCTCCAATAGAGCGAAGCAAAGAAATTATTACAAAAATATTTTTTATTTGAAATCAATGTAATACCAGTAAAATCAATACTTTCAATCAAAAGCAGTTTTATTTTTTATTTCTATTGCACTTCCATTCAATGACAAAAACTGTCTACCAGTTATGGAAATCTACCTCTTTTTAAGCGCCCCTTATCCACAGCCAAAAAATAAATGTTGATAAAATTCTTTGAAATATTTTTTTTGATAGGGAAAATTCTTTTTAATATTGTGTAGGGAAATTATATTTCCTAGTACTTACTAACCCATATATATATAAAGCCCGGCTCAAAAATGTCGGGCTTTGTTATTCTTAGGAATGTAAAATTGCATTCGTTCTGTCACTACCTTTACTTTATTAATAACATCCTTTAACTTAATTTTCTTGGAATTTTACTGCATAATTTACAAGCCGTTTAATGTTTTATCTCAGTTTACTTCTGGAGAAGGCAAGCAAACATTAAAAGATTTTTTTGATGTTCCACAAGATGTTTATCCTGTTGGAAGACTCGATTATGATAGCGAAGGTTTATTAATATTGACCAACGATAAAAAAATTAATCACGATTTATTGAATCCTATGTTTGACCATATGCGAGAATATTGGGTACAAGTAGATGGTGAAATGACAAACGAAGCAATAATAAACTTGCAAAATGGAGTGGATATAACGGTAGAAGGAAAGTTGCACCGTACTAAAAAATGTAAGGCAGTTTTATTTAAAAATCCACCCGTAGTTCCTGAAAGAAATCCACCGATTCGTTTTAGAAAAAACATCCCCACTTCCTGGGTCAAAATAATACTTTCTGAGGGTAAAAATCGGCAGGTTAGAAAGATGACCGCCGCCGTCGGCTTCCCTACCCTTAGACTCCTTCGCCATAGAATAGAAAAATGCTCCATTGAAGGGCTTCAACCAGGGGAAATGCGTATTTTAACCCGAGGAGAAATGTACCAATTCCTTTTCCCTCATAGAAATGAAGGGCCGAAAGCCTAAGATTGGCTATTTTTCATATAACTTGTAACTAAATTTTAAAACAAACCCCTCTTTTATAATGCTAAAATCAATGACCGGTTTCGGTAGGGCTGAACAAACGGTAAATGACAAGACTTTTTTGGTAGAAATTAAATCTTTGAATGGAAAACAGTTTGAAATGCAATTGAGGCTACCGCCCTTGCTTCGACCTTATGAATTTGACATCAGAGCTATTTTGCAAGAACAATTAGTAAGAGGTACCATAGATTGTATGATCACCATTAAACAAAATGGGACTTCAAAGCCAGTAAATATCAATACAGATTTAATCAAAGCGTACTATCACCAGATTGAAACTCTGGCGGGCGAGTTAAGTATCGATACCAATTCTGTTTTAAGTGCATTACTTCGCCTGCCGGAAGTAGTAACTCCTACCAACGATGTATTAAATGATAAGGATTTTGAAGAATTTAAAAAAGTATTACAAACAGCCCTTAGCGAATTAAATAAACACCGCGAAGAAGAAGGGGCAAGTTTGGAAAATGACCTAATCAAAAGGATTAATAATATTAATGCCCAAGAAGAAGCAATCGTTTTACTAGAGCCTAATCGGATGAAAAGGATTAGGGAGGAGATTGTGCAACTTTTGGAAAAGCATGTGGGTAAAGAAAATTACGATGGCAATAGATTGGAACAAGAATTGATCTATTATATTGAAAAGGTAGACATCCATGAAGAACAGGTTCGCTTGAAGCAGCATTGCGACTACTTTAGATCCTTACTTGAAAACAAGGAAGAGTCAAAGGGAAAGAAATTGTCTTTTATTATTCAGGAAATAGGCAGGGAAATTAATACTACCGGTAGCAAGGCTTACGATGCAGAAATTCAGAAATGTGTGGTAACTATGAAAGACGAGCTGGAAAAAGCTAAGGAACAAATTTTAAATGTATTGTAATTAGTAAGGGTTCAAGAGCTAATAAACTATTTCAGTAATTGAAAACAGTTGCTATTTATTTTTTGTTGCTTGATTCATTTTTTAGCTTAAAAAAAATCAGGTCAAGTAAAACTGTTTTATTTTTGTAAAAATTATTTCGTGAAGGTCTATTCAAATAAATTATCTATTTTATTATTGACGGCTGTCATCTTTTGTTTAACCGCCTGTTCTACTATTGATGTTTTTGAAAAGAACACCCCCATACCGGGCCATGAATGGAACTATGCCCTGCAGCCGAAATATGATTTTACCGTTAGCGATACCGCTTCTTTTTATAATGTGTATGTCATTTTGAGGCATACGGATGCCTATAGATATAATAATATCTGGATTAATTTCGGGTCAAAGTTTGCAGGCGATACCCTACAATTCCGACGACTAGATTTGGCATTGGGAACCGATGCGAATGGATGGGAAGGATCTGGTGTAGGTGATATTTGGGAACTTAGGAAGTCCGTTACACAGGGGCCTATAAAATTTAACAAAGTAGGCACCTACACTTTTACTTTGGCGCAGATAATGAGAGAAAATCCTCTTCCCGAAATAATCAGTGTAGGGATTAGGGTGGAGAAGGTAAAGTAGCCATACTGTTTATTTTTCGAGCAATGGAACATTCAGCTGCTTTATCTGGGGTAGACATGAATGATCACTCATTTAACATTCACCATTAATAGTTAATTTAATCAATAGCATGCCTTTCTCTTTTTATAGGACCAACCGTTTGCGTATTATTATTCTCGTCTATTGGGTATTGTTAGCTTATATCATCGCTGCATTAGTTTGGTGGTTTATTGCACTCAATCGGCAAAACGTGCAAATGGCGTCGTACGAGATTTCGCAATTAAAAATTGGAAATCCAGACAACTCTCGTCTTTTACAGGAAATAGTGGATATCAAAAAGAGGAAGACTGCACAATATATTGGCGAGGGAGTTATATTCCTATTGCTCATATTATCTGGTGCCGTATTTATTTATCATGCAGTCAGAAGGCAGTTCAAGTCGGGGCAGGATCAACAAAATTTTATGATGGCTATTACCCATGAGTTAAAGACTCCAATAGCGATTACCAAACTCAATTTGGAAACTTTGTTGAAAAGGAAATTAGAAGATAGCCAGCAACAACGTTTAATTCAAAATACCATTCAAGAAGCCAACCGACTGAATGCTTTATGCAATAATATGTTACTGGCATCCCAATTAGAAGCGGGCGGTCATTCGGTGACTAAAGAAGAGGTTGACCTTTCAGAACTTACCCTTTCCTGTGTAAGTGATTTTAAGATTCGCTATCCTCAACGGCTATTCAAAGAAGAAATTGCCGCTGAAGTGTATGTAATGGGTGATAGTGTTCTCTTACAGATGGCAATCAATAATTTAATTGACAATGCGCTTAAATATTCTCCCAAAGAATCAGCGATAACAATTGTACTTCGTCCTCAGCAAAAGCAGGTTTCTTTGATGATTATTGATGAAGGAAAAGGAATTGATTTAATGGAGAAGAAAAAAATATTTGAAAAATTTTATCGAATTGGGAATAAGGCAACTAAAGAAGCAAAGGGAACTGGTTTAGGCTTGTACCTTACCAAAAAAATTGCGCTTCAGCATGGGGCAAGTATATTTGTAGTCGACAATACACCCACTGGAAGTAATTTCACCATCTTATTTACTATATAATGAATGGCAAATAGCTAACGGTTACTTGTATTTTTAATTGAAGAAAAGTACTTGATTTAAAAAATCTCTTTATTTATTTTTTTTCAAACATCAGTTATTAAATGGTAGTATGGATATAAAAAAAGTATCAATTTTATTAGTAGAGGATGAGGAAAATCTACATGAAGCTTTAAAGCTTAATCTTGAGATGGAAGGTTATGAGGTAACGAGTGCTTTCGATGGAGCTGGAGCTTTACTGGCAGTTCAAAAAGAGCATTTTGATTTAATGGTCCTTGATGTGATGATTCCAGAACTAGATGGCATTACCGTATGTGAAAACATTCGATTACAAAACAATGATATTCCTATTTTGATTTTGAGTGCCAAAAATACCAGTGCTGACAGGGTTTTAGGGCTAAAAAAAGGGGCGGATGATTATCTGACTAAGCCGTTTAATTTAGAAGAATTATTGTTAAGGGTAAACAAGTTAATTGATAAAAGCCAACGAATTTCTACTAGAAAGCCACTAGAACAAATCTATCATTTTGGTAAAAATAAAATTGATTTTCAGGCGCTTGAATGTATAACAAAAGATGGGGAGAAAATTACGCTTACCAAAAAAGAAATTATGCTCTTGAAGCTGCTGATTGAAAATAAAAACGAAGTAGTTACGAGAGAAAAAATTTTGCAAGCAGTATGGGGTTACAATGTATATCCTACTACCCGAACGATTGACAACTTTATTTTAAGTTTCCGAAAATATTTTGAAGAAGACAGTCGTAATCCACAATATTTTCATTCTGTTAGAGGAGTAGGCTATCGATTTAGCTCGAAGGGGTAGCAAGCGCTGCAGCAATTGTCATAGCTCGATTATATAGCTCTTCCATTGAATTTTCTGAGGTCATCGGCGTATATAATTGCCACTCAATATCATCTAGTAGTTGTTCAATTTGCAGGCGGGTATAAATAGCCATTCCCTGCTGATCTGCCACCGATACAATTGTTTTTTTAGAAATAGTCTCTAAAGGAATTTGAAGCCTGTCCGCTAAAAATTTTCTTAGCTCATTGTTTAAAGTGTTGTAAAACTCATTAGAATTTCCCTGTATCATTTTTTCTTCAGAGAGAGCAAAAGGGGATAAGGGCAAGGCGGTATTAAATTCAGGTAATGCAGCTGCAACTGAAGAATGAATGATTGGTTCGATTGCTGGGGTAGCTTTTTTCTTGTTTTTTCTATACCACATGAATGCTAAAATGGTAAATAAAACGGCGGTCGATATTGACACCAACCAAATAATAACTGAAAGTCCTAATGAAATATTCTCTGCTTGGGCTTTAGGCGATGGGTAGTTATCGAACACTTTTTTTCCAGTCCCTTTACTAATGGTTAGGGTTAAAGGGGTTGAATTTAATTTTATGTATTTCCCTTGGGCTACATTGAAGTAACTAAATTCAATGGAAGGTATGGTATAAGTCCCCTGTTTAGGTACCGTGAATGTATATTCGAAAGTTTTTTTACCACTAATCGGCACCGTTAACTTTTCTAACTCGTCTTTCATTTTAGGATCATATCCTTCAATTCCTTGAGGCCAATTAATTTCTGGTGATGTAACCATCGACATATTTCCTTCGCCACTGATGGTAATGATTAATTTACCCGCATCATCAGTTGTAAAATTTTTTTTAAGAACAGATACATCAAAATTGAATTTGCCTACTGCCCCTTTAAATGAGACAGGCTTATCTACTTCAGGCAAGGCCTTTACATTGATTGCAACGGGTTTACTTTGCAAGGTGACTTTTTCATCAAGCATGCCTTCGGGTGGGATAGTAGTTGGTATAAGATTGCCAAAAAATTCGTCTACCTCATTACGTTGGTTAGTAAAGTATTCTTCTTTTATAAAATGGATCGTATTATCTACTTCAGCAGATTCTAATTCCACTGCACCCGCCTGTAAAGGATACAACTGTGATTTTCGCAGCGTATAAACATTGTATTCTCTACCATTCAATCTTTCAATTGAATAATTAGTATTACCAGGCGCCATTAAATCAATAACAGAAAATCCATTAAAAGAGGGGTTCTTGGTTACGTTGCTTTCTGATTTTAGTCTGGTATATAATTTATAGGTTACGATAATCGGTTCGCCTATAAAGCAAGAGTTTTTGTTGGTAATTACTTTTAAGAATATATTTTTATTTATTTTCTGTTTTGGATTTTCACCCTTCTTTAAAATATAATCATTGAATGCAGATTGAGCAACGGGTTCAAATAAACTAGACAGCCCACCAAACCCACCGACTATATTATTAGAATTGTTACCCGATCCAATTTTGGTAACAGTCAGCGTTACGGAATTTCCTACGAGAGTTTTTCCGTCAGCTACTGCTTTAGCACCAGTAATTGAAAATTTACCAATTGATTTTGGCCGAAGGAGATAGGTGATGCCAATGTATTGTCTAGTGACACCATTATTAATTTCCATGCCACTCTCTTGATTCGGGCCACTGATCACATCAAAATCGCCTAATGCAGGAGGACTAATCTGCTCTACCTGTTTTGCATTATCAATCATTAGACGAAGGGTTGCAGTTTCTTCTTTACCGATTGATTCTGGCGAAATAGAAACTTTAAATACGGCTTGTGCAATTAAATGGCATTGGCAAATAAATAGTATGCCAATAAAAAGAAAAGCCATTTTTTTTGATTGCAGACGCATATAAATCTTCAAAAAATAATTAATAATTTAAATTAGATAGAAATTGTAAGGAGCAATTTTACTAAAATACAATGAAATAATGGCGGATTAAATTTCAACCATTTATCATCAAGGCAAGTCTCCTAATAACGGGCGTAGAATGATATCTTCTACTACTGCCTGAGCAGACAATTTACTTGCAGCTAGAATCATATTGGCAATATCACTTGCTTCCATAATACGTTGGCTGCTGTTATCAAAATCGCCCCAAGAGTCGGTCATAACGGCACCCGGATAAACGCCCATCACCTTTATTAGTGAAGGTTTCAATTCTTCTCTTAGGTTTTTGGTATACCCCATCAAAGCAAATTTGGATATACTGTAGCTTCCTCCGTTGTTGTAGGCACTCAATGAAGCGATAGAGCACATGTTTACAATCAAAGCTTTTTTGGCCTCCATCATGGAAGGTAGTAAAGTCCGAGTAAGATGATACGCACTGTATAAATTGATGTCCATCATTTTTTCCAATGCACCATCTTCCTCTTGGCAGGTGCTTCCTGGAACAAAATTGCCCGCATTATTTACTAATATATCTATTTTGCCAGAAGGGGTATTGGCAATACCTGCTAATACCCAAGCGCCAAAACTTTTAGCCTGTTCTTTCACCGACAAGTCTACCGGCTTTGCCTTAATAGTACAGGTGGGATAGGCTGTTTGTAGTTCTGCCACGGTATTGTAAAGGGCTACTTCATTGCGAGCACAAAGAAAAAGGGTAGCACCTTCGGCAGCAAATACTGTGGCAATCGCTTTGCCAATTCCTTTTGAAGCACCCGTAATAATTATATTCATATTCAAAAATTAATGTTGACTTTTATATCCCAACGATATCATAACAAAAATACTATCTCAAGTGTTAAAGGATAAATAAATTATCAATCCCTAATTTTGCCTTGATTAGCGTAATCTACTAGTGTATACTTATGAAATATAAACACCTTTTTTTTGATTTAGACCACACGCTCTGGGACTTTGACGCTAATGCAAAAATAGCACTTACAGAAATGTATTCTTTTTTTAATTTAGCCTCATTACAGGTCGCTCCTTTTGAATCTTTCTACCAACACTATTTACATCATAATCAAATCTTGTGGGATCGATATCACAATGGATTTATCACCTCCGAAGAATTGAAATGGAAAAGAATGTGGCGGACTTTATTGGAGTTTAAAATTGGTGATGAGAAATTAGCAAAAGAAATCAGTGAAAAATTTTTAGAAATATTGCCGATTCAAAAAGGGGTTTTCCCACATACTTTTGAGATATTAGATTATTTGACAGAAAAAAATTATCAATTACATCTTATCACCAATGGATTTGAAAGGGTTCAGTGGAGTAAATTAAATAATAGCGGCTTGAATAAATATTTTGGCCATGTAATTACTTCAGAAGCTAGCAATAGCCTGAAACCTAAAAAAGAAATATTCGATTTTGCTTTACGAAAAACAGGTGCATTAGTTTCGAATAGTATTATGCTGGGAGATAATTTAGATGCCGATATATTGGGAGCCATCAATTTTGGAATGGATTCAGTTTTCGTTAATCACCTGAAGGTTGCTACTGAGTTACAACCCACTTTTATTATCACCCATCTAAAAGAATTGGAAAATATATTTTAAGATAGACTATCCCATTAAGCAATAAAATTGCTAGAGATTATTTTAGACTTCAGACTAAAGTGTAGCAATGACGGTAACGCCACCTTGTACAGTTTGATTTAATTCTACATTAATTTTTGTACCTACTGGAAGTAAAAGATCTACTCGGCTACCAAATTTAATGAATCCCATCTCTGCTGTTTGATTCACCTGCTGGCCTACTTGTAAATAATTAACGATGCGTTTGGCCAGGGCTCCAGCAATTTGTTTTACCAAAATTTCAGTAGTCCCTTTTTTTATTACTACAGAGTGACGCTCGTTTTCGGTAGACGATTTTGGGTGCCATGCTACAAGGTATTTACCCTGATGGTATTGATTATATACAATTTCACCACTGATTGGATTTCTATTTACATGTACATTGGCTGGACTCATAAATATAGAAACTTGCAGTCTTTTTTCTTTAAAGTATTCTGGATCTATTACCTCTTCAATTACTACTACTTTTCCATCTGCGGGAGCTACTACAGCATTTTCATTGATGGTGAGTGTGCGGTTAGGTATTCTGAAAAAGGAAATTAAAAAAAGCAATAAGCCAAAGGTTACAAAAAATAAGGTGCCAGAAAGTATGGGCAGGGAAGCACTAAAAAAGTAAAAGAAAATAAAATTTAAAATAAAAAAAATGATCGTGCCTATGGCGATACTTTGATAACCTTCTCTGTGAATTGTCATGCTCAATTAATTGAAACGCAAATATAAGCCTCCTAGCTTAGGTCAAGGCCAATTGGTTACAAAAATAATTTCAGGTATAGCCAAACAAAAGGGGTTGCAATTAATAAAGAGTCGAAACGATCTAGAAAACCACCGTGTCCAGGCATTATCGAACCACTGTCTTTAATATTAGCTAATCGTTTTAATTTACTTTCTAGCAAATCGCCCAGGGTGCCAAAAACAGCACATATTGCCGCTATTACAAAACAGCTGTTTTGAAGAGGGACTTCAAAAAAATTCGCTATCAATATCGGAAAACCAAATCCTATTATTAGTACACAGAGCACAGCACCACCAATAGTGCCTTCCCATGTTTTTTTTGGGGAAATAGGAGAAAATGGTGTTTTACCAATTAAAGATCCTACCAAATAAGCCATGGTATCGTTAATCCAGATGCTGAAAATAATTAATAGGGGAAGAATAATGCCTACAGTAATTTTAGAGATATCCAACCCAGTCCAATTCATTCTTAAATCAATCAGCATCAAAATCGGGAGGGTGATATAGGGTAAGCCAAATAAAAGGTACACCAGATGGTTTTTAGTATAAATTTTTTTCAAAATTTTATTAAACTCAATCCAACATCCAAAATGGACTAGGGTAAATAAGGTAAGAAAACTCCACTCATTCCATAATAGTCCAACAAGCATGACCGCTACAAATATTAAAGCAGTTAATGAACGAGTTTTTAATGTAGCTAGGTTAATGGCCATTAGAGTTTTTTATTTATAAGGATAGAAGTGATTGATTCAAAAAAAATATACTAGCGTTAAAATTATTTTAATTGAACGGCTTATGATTATTTTCTACTCCAGGCATCATTAATTCTACTCCTGGTTGATCTATTTCTTTTTCACTTACTTTATTAAAGAAAGAAAACAGACCATATAAAGCGGCAACACTTGCTAGCCCAACCCAAAGCGGAATTTGTCCATCTATTTTTGAAGGGTCAGGATGTTCACCTGCTTTGGTAAAGAGATACATGGCGGTTACAGCAAAAGCATTATTAAAGAAATGTCCAATAATATTGAGCCAGATATTTCCTGTCCGATAATAAATCCAACCTAATACAAACCCTAATGCAAATCGACTTAAAAATCCAAGGTAGGATCCATGAATGGCACTAAAAACAATGGAGGTAACTATAATAGCTAACACAGGTTTTTTAAACCATCGTGAAAGTAAATTTTGAATGCCTCCTCTGAAAAGTGTTTCTTCAAATAGGGCGGGTAAAAAAGCAATCACCACTACTGAAAGAATGTAATCGGTAAAATTATCCATTCGTGCAATTACAGCGACCTGTTCGTTGTAGGCATCTTCCGCTAATTTAAATTTTAAAAGAGTCGCTTTTGACCAGGGGAATAGAGTGGTTAATTCTTGTAAAGCACTGACTAGTGGAAGAGCAGCTAACATGATTAATATCACTACTCCTGCAGATTTTATATTACTATTATGTTTAAAGCCTAGGTGAACGAAAGGTTTTTTGTGACAGATGAAAGCATATAAAACGGTGGGTAAAAAAAACATGAAGAAAGAGGTAAGAAAGGTGATCCATCTTAATAGCGCTGCGTTTTCTGGTTTCAACAAGTTTTCCATTAACTGAGCAGAATTAGTACTCATTTTAATACCAGCATCGAGGTTCACTATGAATGGAAGAATGAGCGCAATAGCGCCGCCTATGATGAGTCCTACCCCAATTAATCCAATCAAAACTGCCAACTGATTCCAGTAATTAAAACGATTTGTAGCTAAATGCGCCATAGTGTTTGCTTATAAGTGCGTAAATTTACATCCAAAAAAGTTTATGAGTATGGTTTTCTCTAGATAGTTTACTATGCCCTTTTATTTTTTAGCAGATTAACACTAGCAACTATTAATTAACCTTATGCCATCGATCGGTAATATACAACTTCCTGAATTTCCCTTGTTACTTGCTCCAATGGAAGATGTCAGTGATCCGCCATTTAGAGCTGTCTGTAAAGACAAAGGAGCTGATTTGATGTATACTGAATTTATTAGTAGCGAAGGTTTAATTAGAGATGCCATTAAGAGCCGTCAGAAACTAGATATTTTTGATTACGAAAAACCAGTTGGTATCCAAATTTTTGGCGGAGATGAAGAAAGCCTATCATTGGCTGCAAAAATTGTAGATGTTACCAACCCTGATTTATTGGATATTAATTTTGGCTGTCCTGTAAAAAAAGTTGCGCTGCGCGGTGCCGGTGCAGGTGTGTTAAAGGATATTGACTTAATGGTGCGTTTAACCGATGCCGTTGTAAAATCGACTAGCTTACCAGTAACAGTAAAAACTCGTTTGGGTTGGGATGATGAAAATCGAAATATAGAGGAAGTAGCAGAGCGATTGCAAGATGTAGGGATTAAAGCACTTGCTATCCATGGCCGCACGCGTGCTCAAATGTACAAGGGTTCTGCAGATTGGGATTTAATAGGAAAAGTAAAAAATAATCCACGTATTAAAATACCCATATTTGGTAATGGAGATATTGATAGTCCTCAGAAAGCCTTGGAATATAAAAATCGTTATGGCGTAGATGGCATCATGATAGGAAGGGCTGCAATCGGCTATCCATGGATATTTGACGAAATAAAACATTTTTTAAAAACAGGCGAAATGTTGCCCCCGCCGTCTATAGAAGATAGAATTCAAGTTTGTAAAAAACATCTGCATAAATCATTTGAATGGAAAGGGCCGATCGTAGGAATTTTTGAAATGCGTCGCCACTATGCCAATTATTTAAAAGGATTACCGGGTATTAAGGATTACCGTTATCAATTGGTTACCCTTAAAACAGTCGAAGAAATTGATGCCATTCTTGATGAGATAGGAGTAAAATACGCCGGCTTCCAATTTGAAAAGACACCAATTGAATTGATCAATTATCATGAAAAATGCCCTGTATAGTCAAAAGCCAATCTAAGTGTTAGCTATAGATTCGAGCGATGACTGCGGCATATTTTTCCATTATTATTTTTCGTTTAAGCTTTAACGTGGGCGTTAGTTCACCACTATCAATTGTCCATTCATGCGGTAGCAGTTCAAATCTTTTCACCTGCTCTACATGATTGAAAGATTCATTAAAACTTTCTATTAGTTCTGTGTAAAGTGCTAACACCTTTGGGTGATTAATAGCATCTTCATTGGTAGTGAAGGGAATAGATTTTTGTTTCATCCATTCTTTTAAATTGGCTAAGGAAGGAACAATGAGTGCACCCACAAATTTTTGATCTGAACCCACAATCATCATTTGCTCAATAAAAGGCGACTCCTTCATTCTATTTTCAATGGGCTGTGGCGCTACATATTTACCACCACTTGTTTTGAAAAGTTCTTTTTTTCGATCCGTGATTTTTAAAAATTTTCCTTCTTCAAATATGCCTATATCACCTGTATGCAACCAGCCATCAATAATGGTTTCAGCTGTTAAGTCTGGACGTTTATAGTATCCCATCATCACACTTGGACCTTTTACACAAATTTCTCCGTCTGCTTCTAGTTTTACTTCTTGACCTTGAAGTATGAGTCCAACAGAACCAAACTTTGTGCCTCCTTTAAATTGGGAGTTGATGCTTATTACAGGACTGTTTTCAGTTGGACCATACCCTTCATAAATAGGAATTTTAGCAGCTGTAAAAATTCTTATCAAACGGATTTGGCATGCCGCACCTCCTGTAATGATAATTTTTATTCTATCGCCTAATGCAGCTCTCCACTTATTAAAAATTAATTTATTGGCGATGGCAAGTTGAAGATGGTAAAAAATTCCTCTTTTTTTAGACACATCATATTGATCGCCTAAGGCAACTGCCCAGTAAAATAATTTACGCTTAATGCCAGTCAGTTCGGCACCCTTGCTCATAATTTTTTCATACACTTTTTCAAGCAATCTTGGAACGGTACAAAATACATCCGGCCTTATTTCTCTTAAGTTTTCAGGAATGGTTTCTAAACTTTCTGCGTAATAAATAGAAATACCTGCACACATGTACATATAAGAAGCCACCCTTTCAAAAATATGATTCAAGGGTAAAAAGCTAAGCGATCTTGAATACTTATTTTGTTCTAGAGGAAAACTTTTTACGGCGTTCAATATATTAGAAACAATATTGCGATGGCTAAGCATTACGCCCTTAGGTGTACCGGTAGTTCCAGAGGTATAGATAATAGTAGCGCAATGTTCAGCTAATATACTTGACTTTATTTTTTCTAATTGCGCTTGATCAGCTTCATTGGGAGTAGGCAAAATTGTTTTCCAAAAATCTACACCAGGTAATTCATCAAAGCTGTAGACATTCATTAGGGAAGAAACTTTGTCTCTTACGGCAGTTACTTTGTCCATAATTTCTTGGCCACTGACAAAGGCAAGTTTTACTCCAGCATCATTGAAAATAAATTCTAGTTCATTTATACTGGTGGTTGGATAGATTGGACAAAGCACAGCACCTATTTGTTGACAAGCCATATCAAGCATTAACCACTCTGATCTGTTTTTACTGATGATCGCAATCTTGTCTTGGTTTTCAACAGTCATATCCTTACCGCTAATGCCTAGCTGAATCAGGGCGATACTTAAGTTGTTCACCATAGAGGTTACTTCAGCAGTACTGTATAATTTCCATTGGCCATTTTCTTTACCTGCAATCATGTCGGGTTTTGGAAAATGCTCCAATTGGTTTTTCAAGAAATCAAATAATCTGGATTTTTCGTTCATATACAAGCATTCAAAAATTATAAAATCAATTTAGGCCAGCAAATAAGTTTGCCTCAATTCGCTAAGCTATTACTAAGTTAAATAAAAAAGCTTTCTCTGAGACAAGCTAGGAAATAAAATTAAAAATGCAGGGCTGATTTTGTAGAATCCTTAGTTGGACAAGTGGTAGTACTGACCAAATGGAACTTTAAAGACTCTGCCGGATTGAAAATTAGCAAATTCCTTGTATTCCTCTGCATGATTGGAGATCCAATTTTGATAGGCAGTTAAATTTTGCACAATACCAAATAGCCATTGATTATAGGCCTCAAACATTCCTTCTTGAATGAGTTGACGTTGGAAATCAAAAACGCGGTGGGGGTATTTGCTAGTATATTCATTTGACCAGTCAAGAACAAACCTGGTTCTAATCATGGTAAGTGTTTCGGCATTAAATTCTATAGAGGAAGCAAGATTTTGTTTATTAATGGTTTTAAGAAAAGCAGTAGTAAATTTATTGGTCTCAGCGTTTTCTTTTTTTACTTCCTCTTCGGTAAATAATTTTTTATAACTCTCCAATAGGATTGACTTTATCTCAGGAGATCCTTTGCTTAAAGGTTCCATATTAACAAACACTTCTCCGTATAAAATACTCCATACATAATCTGCAGTAAGCTGATAATATTTGCAAGCGTTGTAATAATTTTTAGAATAACTAGGATCATTCTCAATTCCTTTCTCCCACTGGCGAATGGCTTCGTTATTTTTTTGTGCCCATAATAAATCACCTAATTCATTGTAAAGCGCCCCGCTTTTAGGAAATTTTTTAATCCCTTTTTTAAATAGTTTTTCGCATTCTTTTGCCTGATCTAATTGTTTGTAAAAATTCCCTGCTATCTGAAAACATTGATCATCGGACTCGTCTTTATCAATAATCGTTTTAATCACCTCAAGCCCTTTTTTATATTCTTTTTGAAAATAAAAGGACAAGGCAAGATCTTTTGTTATTTCAATATTATTAGGGTCGGCAATGGAGGCGCGCTGAAGTAATAGGGAAGCATTGTTAAAATCACTTTTTTGCATAAAGGACCTAGCTCTCTCTTGCAATTCTGTTGCAGACTGAGCATGGCTAAATTGAACCATAAAAAAAAGACTCGCAAAAAAAGGAGTAATTGGAATTAATTTCATCCCCATAAAAGTACTGATATCTGATTAAAGGATAAAATATTCATTGTTACTTTTGATTCGACTATCAAAAGATGTAGATTTCATCGATATAGTTATTCACCATTTCGATTGAAAATGAAAATTGCATAACGGGTAACAGTACTGATTTTGGTAAACTAGTTAATCAGGTGCGTAAGCAGACCGTCTCTTAACTTGGGCTCAAACCAGGTACTTTTAGGCGGCATTACATTTCCACTGTCTGCAATATCAAATAATTGCTGAATGCTAACAGGATGAAGGCTAATAGCAACAGCCATTTCACCGCTGTCTACTCTTTTTTCAAGCTCTTCCAATCCACGTATACCTCCAACAAAATCTATTCGCTGATCTGTACGTTGGTCTTTTATACCTAGAATGGGATCTAATAAATTATTTTGTAAAATAGTTACATCTAGAATTCCAATTGGATCATTGGTATAAGTATTTTCTTTAGCAGTAAGGCTATACCATTGTTTGCCAATGTATAATCCGAACTGGTGCAGATTGCTCGGCGAAAAAGCTTTCTCAGCTTTTTCAACTATAAATTGATCAGAAAGTTTTTCAATAAATGCTGCATTCTCTAGCCCATTTAAATCTTTTACCACCCGGTTGTAATCCATGATATGTAATTGATTGGAAGGAAATAAAGTAGTTAAGAAAATATTAGCTCCTTCTGTTGCCTCATTACCTAAAGCCTTTCTAACTTTTGCTGCAGACGCTGCTCGGTGATGCCCATCTGCTATGTAGGTGAATGGTACTTTAGTTTTAAATAATTCAGTGATTAGATCGATGGTTTTTGAATCATTGATAATCCATATGCTATGTTGAATACCATCTTCTGCTAACAAATCATAGACAGGATTTTTTTCTTCTTGCCATTTACTAATTACTTGGTCTATCTCAGCTACATTTCGGTAGGCTAAAAATACATTGCCCGTTTGTGCACCCGTGGTAGCAATATGGTTGATTCTATCTTTTTCTTTTTCAGGTCTCGTGAACTCGTGCTTTTTGATAAGATCATTTTCATAATCATCTACACTACTGCCACAAACTAAGCCCGTCTGACTTCTACCATTCATTATTAATTGGTAGATGTAATAGCAAGGTTTGCTTTCACGAAATAAAATATTTCTGCTGATGAAAGCGTCTAAATTATTTTTTGCTGTATCATAAACCTGCTGTGAATGAATATCAACTTCTTCTGGTAAATCAATTTCACTTTTGGTGATGTGTAAAAAACTGCTGGGGTTACCTTGAGCTTCTATTTTTGCTTCCTTACTATTGAGTACATCATAAGGTCGGGAGGCTACTTGTTTTGCATGTTGTGCCTCTGGTCTTAGCGCTCTAAAAGGTTGAATCGTGATCATCATGGAAATATTAACTAATCTAAAATGTATTGTAATTTTTATGCGTGGGCTGCAGCAAATTCTTTCATTGCATTCACTAAAACGGTAACACTACTAATGGGGAGTGCATTGTATAAAGATGCTCGAAAACCACCTACTAATCGATGCCCTTCTATACCTATTATATTTTTTTCTTTTGTTAAACTGAGAAATGATTTTTCCAGTGTTGGGTCATTCATAACAAAACAAAGATTCATTTTGCTTCTATCTGCTTTGTCAACGGTACCGCGGAAAAACGGATTTGCGTCAATTTCATTATAGAGTAAGTTTGCCTTTGCCTCATTTAGTTTTTCTATTGCTGCCACACCTCCTTGAGCCTTTAGCCAACGAAGGGTAAGCATACAAACAAACACTGAAAAAACGGGTGGGGTATTCAGCATACTACCTTCATTAATATGATTGCGGTAATCCATTATAGTTGGAATAGTACGCCTAATCTTTCCTAAGATTGATTTTTTTACTACAACCAAGTTGACTCCTGCAGGCCCCATGTTTTTTTGTGCACCTGCATATATTAAGTCGAAGCGATTGAAATCAATCACCCTGCTAAATATATCACTACTCATATCGGCTACTAATGGAATACTGGTATAAGGAATCTTTTGCCACTGACTTCCGTAAATAGTATTGTTGGTAGTAATATGAAAATAAGTTGCATCATTAGGTACTGCAAAATCTTTTGGAATAACGGTGTAATTGCTTTCTTTACCTGTACAGACTACTTCAACTTTTCCGAAAAGCTTTGCTTCCTTAATCGCTTTTGTTCCCCATACACCTGTATCTGCATAAGCGGCGGTTTCTTTATCATCTAATAAATTCATTGGAACTTGCATGAATTGAGTGGAGGCGCCTCCATGCAAAAACAATACTTCATGCTGGTCGTCTAATTGCATGAGCTCTTTGACTAAGGCCCTTGCTTCACTCATCACTGCTTCAAAACTCGCAGTGCGGTGACCTAATTCCAAAATCGACAAGCCACTATCATTGTAATTCAATACGGCCTCAGCGGCTTGTTGAAAAACTTCTTTAGGTAAAATAGAAGGGCCGGCATTGAAATTATGTACCACAGATTTCTATTGTTAATTGAAATGTATTTTTTTCAGAGTGCAAAAGTACCCATTTGATAGGTAAGTTTTAAAGGAAATCAGAAAACTTTTTATGAATTTAATGAATTAAAATTCAGAATAGTAAGCTCTTATAGGTAATTTGGCCATTTTGAGATTTGATAATTAACTGAGCATTTTTATTTTTTTAATGTGTTGAGTGCTATTCTTCTTGTTTTCCGATCATTTTGGTGCCTATTTTCCAATTTTCATTTAATATTTCAAATTCTTTAGTTTCCATTTCGGTAAAAGTTTTTTTAGTTAGACTCTTTAAGTCTGGCTGCCCTGCATTGATCCAAGCGGTATACCAAAGTGATGCAATAGAAAAAATAGATAAGCGCATTCTTCTTTCAATCATTCCTTTTAGCATTTTATTATAGGCAATGGTGAAATCGGTTGAATATTGTCGGATCAATAAACCATTGCGATTTTCGAAACTAAATTTTTGATTGCTAGGAAATGATCGAGTCAATTCACGTTCAAAGGCCAATACAGTATCGGCTGCTTGGGCACTTTCCAAAACCCTTGACCATACATAGTCTCCTACATTTTTGATGTAAGTTGCTTTGCCAATAAAAAAATTAAATTCTTTTTCTGCAAGTAATTCAGGTACTCGGCTTTCCCAAAATCCATGAATACCTTTTTGATTGCTGTGCTGACCATTGTGATTACTGTTAGCATGTAAGGGCACATGGGCATCTGCAACGTAATGCCCTATTTCTGCACTATTTTTCATGATTTTACCAAAATCTTTTTCTTTGAATGCATTGGTAAGTCTGCGCAGCATCGTTTGAATATGCCAGGGAACTATACCATATCTTTTTAACGAATCTTCACTAAATTTTTCAACTGCTTCATCCCAAGCATGAGGAAGATTGGGATAAGGGTATTGCCCATATTGATCAATATCGATATAGTGACGTGGGCCCTCTTCTATTATGGCATATCTTCTTTTGTCAGGATCTATCGCATGCGCTGAAAGAAATTCAATATTGGGTTTATACAATACCATCATCTCTGGAGGCAATAAAAAAACAGCCAGATAGTTGATTTTTTGGTGCGCGAAAAACCCCCAACAATAAGCAGTTGAGGTGGAAAGACAGCAGCTGAAAAATAAAAATAAATACTTCATTGCAAACAATTTTTTCTGTTAGCAAATGAAGAGCAGCCTAAGGCAATACTTCTTTTCTAACAGACCTTTAAATTAATAATGCTAAAGGCAGTCTGCAAGTAAAAGGAGTATAATTTTAAAAATTGTACAGCGTTATTAAGACGTTGGCGTTGTTTCAATTTCTTGATGGGCTTGAGCAAAAGGGGTATGATCTACTACATCGGTTACGCCACCGCTGACAGCAAACTTCATCGTTTGGGCAGCGCTGATATTGGTAATTGGTTTTATTCTTTCTTTAGGTATGATGTATACATTTCCTGCAACTGAATAGGCCATTGGAATGTAGACGGCCACATAATCGGTGAAACCAAATTTTTCCATATTGTCTTGCGTAATAAATCCAACCCGCCACACATCATTATCATCTACATTGGCCAATACATTCTGTGTGAATTTCTTTTTTTCACCTGCAAAGGCATCAAAAAAGTCTTTGAGGGTAGAGTAGATAAATTTAATGCCGGGTGTTTTTTCTAGCAATTTGTCAAATGCATCTACAATTTTGCCTCCTATATAGTTAGAGGAAACATATCCCACAGCAATTACTAGTAAGATCACGACTACAAAGCCAAGTCCGGTGATATGCTGCATATTTCCCTGGGCATCAGCCATTAATTGCGGCATGGCTATATTCAAAAGATTGGGTAAAATGCCATCTATAAAATTAAAAAGGCTGCTAATTGTCCAAAAAGTAATGGCAATGGGGGCCAATATTAAAAGTCCTTGTAAAAAGAACTGGATTAATCTTTTGTATCCAGAAGATTTTTTCATGAGTAGCTATTTAGAGGTTCTTTATCTTTTGAAATTTGCCAGCCTTGCATATAAATGAACTGCAATTTAGGTCTAGACTCCTTTTAGTAAATTATAAATTATACGGCAAAGTTAACCGTTTGGATAGCTAAGCATGTTCAAAAGGTTAACAAATTGTAAATATTTGCAATAGAAACTTTGGTTACATTAATAGTTTCCGTAGTTTTGCACCTTATTATGACTGAATCACCCACCGCAGAAAGGATTTTAGAAAAGGCAAACAGCTTTTTTATGCAATATGGCTTGCGCAGCGTTAGCATGGATGATATTGCGGGCAGTTTGGGTATGAGTAAAAAGACTATTTATCAGTATTTCTCAGATAAGGACGAGTTGGTACTAGCTGTCATCAGTGATGAGTTGGCTCGTAACCAAAGTCTTTGTGACCAAGACAGGAATTCCTCTTCCAATGCAGTCCATGAAATTTTCTTAGCCCTTGATAGGATAGTCTCCTTATTTGGAACCATGAATCCTTCCTTGATTTATGATATGCACAAATATCATCCCAAGGCATTTGATAAATTCCAGCAGTACAAAGATGGATATGTCTATTCTATCATCCGAGAAAATATGGAGAGAGGGATTCAAGAAGGCTATTATAGAGAAGATATCGATTTAGATATTTTGGCTAGGTATCGATTGGAAAGTATTATGCTTCCCTTTAATCCTGAATTTCAAAATAAATTAAAAAAGAATCTTGCGCAAATAGAGCAAGAGTTTATTATTCATTTTCTATTTGGACTTGCTTCAACCAAAGGGTATAGCATGATCAATCAATATTTACAAGAGAGAAATAAAACAACTAATCATGAGAAAAAATAGATTAGGAAAAGCAATACTGTCTAGTGTTGTTTTGCTTAGTGCAATGCAATCTTCAATAGCCCAAAACAAGAATGAATTTTCTGTAAAGCAGGCGGTTGATTATGGAGTAAAAAATGCTGTTCAGGTAAAAAATGCTTTGATCGACATTAAGATACAAGAACAAACCAACCGTGAAATTACCGCGGCTGCATTTCCACAAATCAATGGATCGGTTAATACGATTCATTATTTTAATGTGCCCGTACAATCCATTCCTAATTTTATTGCTCCCGCAACCTACAATGTATTACAAAAAGAAGGGGTAAAAAATGGAACTGGTAATACGATCACTATGCCTAATGGAGGAAACTTTGGAAATCTCCCGCTTCAGTTTGGAACCCCTTGGACATCTAGTGCAGGGCTTGATTTTTCACAACTATTATTTGACGGACAAGTATTTGTTGGCCTCCAAGCTAGAAGTGCAGCAATGGAACTATCCAAAAAATATTCAGAAGTAACTGCCGAGCAGATTAAAGCAAATATTTATAAGGTTTACTATCAGTTGGTAGTAGGTAAAAGTCAATTAGCAAGTTTAGAAGCTAATATTGAACGTTTCAAAAAACTCTTGCATGACACAAAAGAAATTTATAAAAATGGATTTGCAGAGAAATTAGACGTTGACAAATTAGTGGTACAACTTAATAATCTTACTACCGAAAGAGAAAAGGTAATCAACCAACTGTATGTTGGTAATGCGGGGTTGAAGTTTTTAATCAATATGCCTCAAAAAGAAGAGTTGGTGTTAACTGACTCTTTAACAGAAAGCGAATTGAAATCCAATATCATGGAGGAGAGTATAAATTATGCGGATAGAAAAGAAATTCAGTTATTAACGCTTGCTTCTAAAATGAATGGGTATAATGTTAAAAGATATAATTTAAGTAGAATACCTACGGTAGCTGCTTTTGGCTCTTATTCAAAAAATGCGCAACGTAATGCGTTTAACTTTTTTGATAAGGGAGATTGGTTTACTACCTCATTGATTGGCTTAAAAGTTGCCGTCCCTATATTTGATGGATTTGCTAGAAGGTCAAAAATCGCTGGTGCCAAATTTGCTCTTGATAAAACAAATAATAGTTTAGCGCAGGCGAAAGAAATGATGGATTATGAAGTAATTCAGGCAAGAACAAAAATGAAATCTGCTATCCTTACAGCGGATGTACAAAAACAAAACATACAATTAGCTGAGGATGTATTCAGAATTACTCAAAAGAAATATACCGAAGGTTTAGGTAGTAATCAAGAAATATATAATGCTCAAACAGAATTAAAAGTTGCTCAAAATAATTATTATGGAGAATAGTATGACGCTATTTCAGCTAAAATCGATTATTTAAAAGCAGCGGGAAAATTATAAAAAAAGTAGTAATTAACCACTAATCATAAATAAAATAACAATAGATGAAACAATATTTAGTATTAAGCTCTTTAGCCATTATGTTATTATCTTCTTGCGGAAGTAACAGTAACGAAAATGGATTGGCATTGGGAGAGAAGAAAGCAGCGCTTGAAAAATTAAAATCTCAAAAAGCCACATTGGATGAGCAAATTAAAAAAATGGAGGGAGAGATTGATTTATTAGATTCAACTAAGGCGGGTGCGCAAAAGCCAAAATTGGTATCTGTACAAACCTTGCAACTTGCCAGTTTTGATCATTTCATTGAATTACAAGGCAGAATAGATGCTGAAAATATTAGCATCATTACGCCGAGAGGCGCTCCAGGGCAAGTGAAAAAAATCTTTGTTCAGAAGGGTAACTATGTAAAAAA
>Ga0222712_10000322_pt1 | contig 66790 bp, 54 predicted proteins | sample C33_657DmetaG_FD_165043 | JGI IMG/M metagenome (GOLD analysis project Ga0222712, IMG submission 165043) | Estuarine water microbial communities from San Francisco Bay, California, United States - C33_657D | ecosystem: Environmental > Aquatic > Marine > Unclassified | place: USA: California... | reverse complement strand
TTGTCGTCGATCGTCGATCGTCGTCGTCGCGATGTTTGCTGTCTCGTCATCCATCGACGTCGATCGTCGATCGTCGATCGATCGTTGTGGATGACGTTCTCGAGTTCGCACTCGTCGACGTGTGCCTCGAGGACGACTCCGAGCGTGACCGTCGTGAACCCTAAAATCGCGACTTCAACGTCGATCGATCGATCGATCGATCGATCGATCGATCGACGGACGTGCGCGGCCGTTTCGTGTATGCGTAGTCAGTGTGCGTGCATGTTTTACAACAACCGCGCGCGATTCGATTCGCAAAATCGACGTCGTTTTTCGCGCACGTCCACGGCGCGCGTGGAGACGACCGCCGCCGACGTCAAAGTGCGAACGAGGAAAGGGAAAACGAACGAGACAGACTTCGGACTTCGGACTTCGGACTTCGGACTTCGGAAGAGGACGAGCGCGATCGCATCGACGACATGGAGGTCGCGGGAAAACTGAGGACGACGAAAGGGACGCGCGAAGCGAGCGTGGCGAGGACGCGGAGCGCGCGAGCGAGGATGAGAATGACGAAAACGAACGCAAACGAAGGGGAAGGAATGGGAAACGCGCGATGGAGACGGGCGATAAATGCAGTGAGAAGACGAATACGCGGGCGAGAGGAAGACGTGTACGCCGAAGCGATGCTCGAGGAGGAAACAACTCGGGGGGGGGAGACGGATGCGACGACGTCGACGGCGCACGCGACGCACGCTTTGGATGTATTAGCGTTTAAACGCCTGAGTGCGATGCTGAATACGTACGAAAATAACGTGGAAACGCACGGTATCGCGAGGCAAGTCGTGGTGATCGGCGCGGGAGGGGATACGAGGGCGTTCCGGTTACCGTTTCCCGTCGGTACGGCAATTTTTGAGTGCGCCGACGCCGAGGTGCACGGCAGAATAGCCGCAGCTTTGAAAGCCGTGGGCGCGAAACCGGCGCGCGGGTGCTCGCTTCGTCGCGTACCTGTGGATGCAACGGCGAACGATGCAAAGTATGGCGATTTGGAAGAGCGACTGGAGCGCGCCGGATATCAACCGAGCGTGCGTTCGATTTGGATCGTTCAGGACGTTCACGCGTGGCCATACGCTCGTCTGTCCGCGTTCTTAGCGGAATGTGCAGATTTAATGACGGTCGGAAGCGATATCATCTTAGATGCGAGCGAAATGGCGTGCACGGATGATATTGCGCGCCGCGAATTCGCCGCCAACGGCCTACTGTCGGAGTCGATTCGTATTCCGCCAGACGACAGTCGCGAGCCGATTCGACTCCTCTTAGGTTTCAAGCAGCGCGTCTCCGCGAAAGAGGTGGAATATTATCGCGAGCAACTTTTCGCCGCCGATGACGAGGCTGACGAAGATGGGTTCGAGGATTAATAGCCGTACAGTAGAATCTATAGTTTTGTAATAGTACACCAAGTCGCTTGAACGACGGTAGAGCGCGCCTCGCACGTGACAAAAGAAATGTCCCGCGGCGTCGAACTCGTGCGCGTCGAGCGCGAAGAGCGCGTTTTTGACCGCGAACGCATGCTCGGTCGCGACGCCACGAGCGTGTTTCCATCCCTCGCCGAGGAAAGCAAAGACGCAAACGTCGCGGAGGGCGTCGCGGTCAAGTCCAAGTTTGTCACAGAGAGCGAGCTTCAAGAGCTTCGCCAGCGCGGGATCGACGATGCCGCGCGAGATGCGAATAACGCATCGCATAAACCGCTATATCAAGTCCTAGCCGAAGCAAAAGAACGCAAAAATCTGGAATTTGAGGAGCACTGGACCGAGATGAAGATTGGCAAGAACCGCCCGCTCGACGCCGAAGAGTTCGAGTTCCTGTCGCGCGTCGAGGATGAAAAGCGCGCGATCGAATTGAAACGAAAAAGAGAAGAGATGAGCGAAATAGAGGCGTTCAGAAAGATCCAGCAGCAACAGGTTGAGGTCGCGGAGGTCAAGACAACCGACCAAGTCGCGCTCGCGCCGCCGTGCGTTGTCGCTCGACGGGCGAAACCAAAAGTCGCGGTGAAATCCAAAGCAACGGTGGCGAGCGCCGCGCCCGACATCGCCAACACCGCGATCGATGACGATGACGACGTCAAAACTCGCGCCCTCGGCGGGTTGCTCGGCGATTACGGCTCCGACAGCGACGATTGAAATTGTGTTTGTTATTATACCAAAAAGTGTACATTTAAGAGGCCGAGCGAGAGCGAGCGTTGCCGCAGAACATTCCACGCCGTCGCGGCGCGGCGCGAGTCGAAGGCGATCTCGAAAAGTACGATCGAAGATGTCGACGACGAGCGCGTTCGGGTCGCACGTGGTGCGATGGTCGATGAAAGGAGTCACGCCTCGGACGAGGGCAACGCGAGGCGCGAGCGTAGATTCAATGCCTTCGTCGAGCGCGATACGGCGCGCGAACTTCACCGAATGTGAACTTGAAAATGCATCCATCGCGACTTTCGAGCGCGCGTCGCGCGATGGATCGCTCGCGCGACAACGGTACGACCCTTTGTGCGCGTTCGCGGGACGGGTGGCGACGAGGACTCGTCGGACACGCGCGGCTCGAGATGGCGTCGTGTGCGCGGCTCGATGCGCGCGTTGCGGCGCCTCGCGCGAATGGCTCGAGAGTCACGGTCTATCGAATGAGGACGCTCGGCGGCGAAGCTCTCGGGCGGTGCGAGTGGGTATCTTCGGCGCGGCAACGTTCGCAGGACGCGCTCAAGCGTTATCTGGTAACGGCGACGGCAATAATCGAGGAGCGAGCGGCGGTCGCGGGGGCGACGGCGATGGATCACCGAGTGCAGACAAAAATACTCTCGCTCGCGAGGTCGCTAGAGGAGAGACGGGGATATTAGAAGAAGTTGTGATGTTGGATGTGCACGGTATGCATTGCGGCGGTTGCGCCGCGAGCGTGCGAAAGATTTTAGAGGGTGATGAAGACGTACGAAGCGCGTCGGTGAACTTGGCGAACGAGTCAGCTGTGGTTAGAATTAATTTGGCTATTGAGAATTTAGGCGGTGGAGAGTTTGAGAGCTCCGTGACTGCTGCGGCGAAGAACGTCGGTACGAAACTGGCAGAACTCGTCACAGCGGCTGGATTCCCAACATCCCTTCGTGAAGCCAGCGGTATGGCTGTGGCCGGCGTGAGCGGGGCCGATGCTGCGAAAGCTAAGAGAGAGGAACGGTTGAATCGTATCAAAGAGAGCACTCAGCGCGTCATAGTTGCTTGGGCACTCGCGAGTGCTTGTTTGGTGGGGCATTTGTCACACTTTTTTGCCCACTGCAGTGCGCCTTGGCTTCACGCGTTGCACAGCAACCCGGTGCACATCACGCTGTCGCTGTTCGCCATGGCTGGTCCTGGTCGACAAATTCTAGTTGATGGATGGCGAAGTCTACGTCGTGGTGGCCCGAATATGAACACGCTAGTTTCGCTCGGTGCTTTGGCCTCGTTTGGCATGAGCACTGCGGCGATGTTGATGCCAGCGTTGGGTTGGCCCACGTTCTTTGAAGAGCCTGTGATGCTGCTCGCATTTGTGCTGCTAGGGCGAGCGGTGGAAGAACGTGCAAAGCTTCAAGCCACGAGTGATATGTCTGCGCTGCTGAATTTAGTACCAGAAACTGCTCGACTGTTGTCATCATCCAAGGCATCAGCTGACGGCACATCGCCGTACTATCGCTCTGTTCCCACATTTGTTATTGGGCCCAAGGATAAAATCATAGTCATGCCTGGCGATCGCATTCCAGTTGACGGTATCGTGCTAAGTGGCTGCAGTACTGTGGACGAAGCTGCGATCACTGGTGAGCCCATTCCTCGACCAAAAGAGGCTGGTGACCGGGTGGCAGCGGGTACGGTGAACTGTGACGGAGTACTCACCATCGAAGTCGTTTCCTCGGGTGGGGAGACTCAAGTAGCAGGCATCATTCGCATGGTCGAATCCGCGCAACAGCGTGAAGCACCGGTGCAAAGACTCGCGGACGACGTTTCTGGAAAGTTTGTGTACGGAGTCATGGGAGCGAGCGCAGTGACGTTTGCATTCTGGAGTACTGTTGGAACGAAATTATTCCCTTCCGTCCTTACGACTGCAGCTGCAGCTGGAAACGCGCCGTTGTTAATTGCGCTACAAATGGCTGCCTCCGTTTTAGTCGTTGCTTGCCCATGCGCGCTTGGCCTTGCGACACCGACAGCGGTGCTTGTCGGTACAGCACTTGGCGCCCGACACGGATTGTTGATTCGTGGTGGCGATATTTTAGAAAAGGCGAGCAGTTTGGACACCGTGGTTTTCGACAAAACTGGCACGTTGACTTTCGGGAAGCCAGTGTTGCAAGAGACGCGAACGACTGCAGGCTTTAGCAAAGCTGAGCTCATTGCGTTAGCTGGAGCGGTCGAGCGAAATTGCCGGCACCCTTTGGCCTTGGCCATCACGGAGGCTGCTACACAAGCCGGGATCCCGAACTACAATGTCCAAGATGGGACATTTAGACAAGAGCCAGGTGCCGGCGCGAGTGCGACTGTGAACAAAAAGCTTGTTTCCGTGGGCACAAAAGCATTTGTCTCCGCGCTAGGCGGAAGCACCAACTTGCCAATCGAACTTTTGAGCCCTGACGACAATCCTGGGCGAACACCCGTGTACGTTGGCATTGACGGGAAGATTGTTGGCGTGTTGGAAATGCAAGACGACATTCGAAGCGACGCAGCGGAAACCATCCGACGCCTACACGCACAAAACATTAGAACGATTATGATTTCTGGCGATAGGCTTGAAACTGCGCAAGATGTAGGCAAACGCGTTGGTATCGAAAAGAAATGCATCTATGGCGGCGTTCGACCTGAGGGCAAAGCTGAATTCATCGAGAGTTTGCAAAAGTCAGGCTACCGCGTTGCCATGGTGGGCGATGGCATCAACGACGCTGCGGCGTTGGCGCAGGCTGACATAGGCATCGCCATGGCGGGTGGAGTCGGCGCTGCGAGTGAAGTGGCGTCCATCGTCCTTCTCGGCGATCGCCTTCCGCAAGTGGTCGATGCCATCGATCTTAGCAAGGCGACGTTTAACAAAATCAAGCAAAACCTCGGATGGGCGTTCGGGTACAACTTGATTGGAATTCCCATCGCTGCTGGGGCGCTGCTTCCGGCGTACGGCATCGCGCTCACGCCCTCCGTCGCCGGCGCTATCATGGGATTTTCATCACTCGGCGTCATGGCCAACTCATTACTTCTTAAACTTAAAGGGCGCGAGCTTTCCAAGCCCCCCGAGGGTGATGTAAAAAGTAAGAAAGACTAGATTTTAATTAAAGACATGTTGGTAGCGTCGAACCTATCTCTTGGCGAAGAACTGCTTCCCTCGATCTTCAATCTCCTTCAAATATTCCGCCTGTACTCGTTGAGCGTAAGAACCGTTGGGCAAGTTCAGCACCACACCTTCCATTCTTCGCTGAAGATCCTTGACGAAAGCAGATTCACCGTATCCCTCGTTAGCGATGTCGATGAGGTTCATCGTCCAGTCCTCGGCGTTAGCGCGGATAACCTTATCGAGTGGGCTCGACTTTTCATCCAACTCTCGCGCGGCATAGAGCTGCAAAAGACGTTGCAAAATGTGCACCATACCATCGAGTTTGTTCTCATCAGACTTACGAATCCACGCGTACAAGGTGTTCAACGTGCGCTCGTCCACCGTCGTCTTTTCCAGCGCGCTCTTCATGCGTTGCAGCGCATCAGGCTTGAGCGGCACGTCGAACTCTCCGCTCTTGGGATCCGCCGCTGCACCTACGATGATTTGTAACGCCTTAGACGACTCCGCGATCGTTGACTCTGTTTTTTGTACCATGGTTTCCACCAACTTCATCGTCTTCGACGCCAACGTCATCACTCGCGTCTTCTCCTCCGTCGTCGACGCCGCGTCCGATCTCGACGCGAATCGCAGCCACATTTTTTGATCAAAGCTCAGGACATTTTCCGCGACTATCTTTGTCAATTCTTCGTTCGTCTTTGCGTTCGCCATCAGGTCGATGAGCGCATCCATCGCGGCGATGTCGCTCACCCCATCTTTCGCTTTCGCGTTCGTTCGCGCGCGCGCGCGTGTGTTCGCATTCGTCCTCGTCGTCGTCCGTGTCGCATTCGTCCTCGTCCTCGTCGTCCGTGTCGTCGTCCTCCCTCTGATCGTTGATGTCATCATCATCATCCCGTTCGTCGTCCTCGCGCGCGCGCGTGACGCCTCGCACTCCCGTCTCGACGTCGACCGTCCTCCGTCCTCCGTCGTCCGTCCTCCGTCGTCCTCGACGTCGATGTCGTCCTCGATGTCGATGTCGATGTCGATGTCGTCGATGTCGATGTCGTCCACGAGTGAGGACTCGACGACACACGACACACACGACCTCGACGACGACGAACGAACGAACGAACGAGTGGGACGGGACACCCGGCGACGACGACGTCGACGCGTCGCACGTCGACGACGAGGACGGGGACGACATCGAGGACAGCGACGACATCGAGGACGGAGGAGGAGGAGGACAACAAAACGCGAACGATCGATCGATCGACGAACGGCGAACGAGGAAGGACGGACGCGGTGGAGCGAGACGGGGGAGCGCGAGAGAGGTGACGGCGGCGGTCGCGCGAGGAGGCGCGCGTGAATGACGAAAACGACGAAAGAGGCGAACGATGACGCGATATGGACGTCGTTGCGACAAGGCGCGCAGGGGTTAGTGGATAAAGAACCACTCATGGGAGGATTCATATACGCCACGATCCTGAACCAACCAAACTTTGAACGAGCGTTGGGGTTCTTGCTCGCGTCTAAACTCGCGACGTCGACAATCATGGCGGGACAATGGAATGATTTAATCATGGAAGCCGTCCAAAGCACGAATGGGGATCCGGAGAGGAAAGATGGAAAAGACGCGCGCACGGGGCCGGGCACTGGATCCATCGCCGCGGCGGCGAGAAGGGATTTAGAAGCCATCGTCGAACGCGACCCAGCGTGTCCGTCGTTTACGCACGCATTTTGCTTCTTCAAAGGGTTTCAAGGTTTACAAGCCCAACGCGTGTCGCACTGGTTATGGGGACACGATCGGAAAATTTTAGCGTGCAAGATTCAAAGCTTGATCTCCGAAGTGTTTGGCATGGATCTCCATCCGGCGGCGCGCTTTGGGAAAGGGATTATGATTGACCACGGTCACGGGGTCGTTATCGGCGAAACTGCCGTGGTGGATGACGATTGCACGCTCTTGCATGGCGTCACTTTAGGCGGAACGGGGAAAGTCAGAGGGGATAGGCATCCCAAACTCGGTAAACGCGTGGTTGTTGGATCGTACGCATCAATTTTAGGTAACATTCAAATCGGACACGATTGCAAAATTGGGTCTGGCGCAACCGTGATGCACGATTTGCCACCTTGGACCACAGTTGTCGGTCACAAAGGGCGCGTGGTGACCGCCAAGAAGATCGAGGCAAAGCTCTGAGTGATGAACAGCGGTCGCTATGTATATATTTCTAGGCTAGGACTATTATTATGTAAAACTAATTTTTCACCGTCGGAACGGCCTCTACATTTTCCCAAGCTAAATTTCCCGCCGGTTTTCTCACCGCACCTTCGAGCCAAAACGCCGCTTTCTCACTGCTTTTTGTTGCGACCAACCCTAAATCAATCGCATGGGTTCCACTTTCGAGGATTTGCCAGGAATCTACTTTACTAGATGAGAGAGACGGCGCGCTGATACGTGTACCGAGCGCCCGCTTCAATCGCAGCTGAACTACCGCAGCAATTTGACTCTTACTCAGAGCAAGCTCTAGCGAACGCTTCAGCGATGACGTTTCGCGATAAGGTAGTTTCGGAAGAATCGGTACCCACTGAGGAACTTGCCCAATCGAAACAACCGAGAACAAATGAACGAGCACGTCGACGAGCGATTCGCCAACTTCTGATTCGGCAGCGAATAAATCCTCAAACGATTCAATCACCGCTTTACCCGTAAACGAATCGAGAACTGTCAAAATGAGCTGCGAAAATTTTTCTGAAGCGGCGACAGACATGAAAACATACCCAATCAACGGCATTATTGTCGATAGACGCAGCCAAATGTGCATAAGACTGTGCGAAATGGTTGTCGACGCTGCGGCGAGTTCAGCAAGTTGGGCAAAGTCTGCGTCTATGATTTGTTCCGCTAGCGCCTTTTTGCCAATAGGAATTCCATGTAAAAGGCAGAGCTGAAATTCGCCTACGCTTCGCGCGATCGTCCATCGCTCGCTCGAGGTGGACTTATTCCATTCTGAACCACAAAAGATGCTTTCAGTATTTTTCAAATTTTTCACACCAAGGACATCTTTGTTGACATACGATAGAACGGCTTTCGCGAGCTCGGTATCTAGCTCGCAAACAAGTTCAGCGATCATCGCGCTTTGGCTGGGCTTATGAGCCAAAGCCATTACGATGACCCGACAGAATGTCTTTTGAGCATCGCTATGAGCGCCCAACTCTGTTTGAATCGTCCTCAGCTCTGACAGTTTCGAAACCATCTTCGCCACATTTGTGGTGCAAAACAAATCAAACAAACGTTTCTCATTTTCAACTTGAAAAGGCATCCGGGCCTGTGGCGACGGAGAGGTCGAATCGAGCGTGCTTGCTCTCGTGACGGTCCGCATAACATCCTCCGCGCTCTTCAGTAGCTGCTTGATCGTACGCATCAGTTTCTCCTCGATATCTTCCTCATCGTTTTCGTAGTGTTTCAAGGCATGAACGAAAATTTCGTAGAACCTCTCAACTAGGATGTTCGGAGATCCAGACCCATGTTTTTCAACGATGCCATTTGCGATGACAAAATCGACGAGCTGTTGCAGAGTCAACACGTCGTTTCGTATCATTTCAACAACGAAATTCGAGATAAGGGATGTTTTCATCTTTTTTTCTTCGTCAATGAGAGAACTTCTTTTGATCCAGCTCAATATTTCTGCTATCAAGAAAGCCGAGGACGAACAGACTTCATCAAGCGCGATGCACGCCGCTTGCAACCGTAGGCCCGTGTCTGGAGTTGATAAATCCATTGCCCAGTCGCACGACACCTCTATCATCGTCTTCTTCGCTAACTCTGATTTGATTTCGCCTTCTATGAACCCTTTAATCGTCTCGCGCCCCTGCACTTCGTCCAAGCCGGTCAATTTGTGCAAGATGAGGACGAGCTTGGAGAAGTGAATCGCGATGGCTTTTGGATCTGAAGCCCTCTGGAGTGACTTTATACGCTTCGTCGTCTGATCTAACGCGCCGCACAGACGCGACGAAAACTTGATTCGTTTTGACTCAAAAGACCGCTGTAAGTCATCGATAGCGTCTACGCCTTGCCCCCGAGGTGCGGCGACAAAAGCATCGATGTTGGCTGACACGACTGTGCCAATCACATCGCTTGCTCTAGCCACCACTTTTCCGTCGATGCGCTTTTCGCTCAACACCTCTCTCAAGTACCATCTAATATTTTCCACAAATAACAGCGCGCTAGCGTTGCTCCGCACAGCTTCTGGCACGAGAGCTTTTAACACAGGCATGAGTGCGTGCAACACGTCGCTAGACTTCACGATGCCGCGTTGCGAGTTCTTCTTGTGCTCGAGCAGAAACTGCATGAAGTACGCAAAATACGATTTGTGATCGATCAAATCGTTTTCAATAGAATAATTTCCCAATCCCATGACGTAATGCAGCTCACTCTGCGGCTCCTTGGCCGCTGAAACAATTCCTTCGTCCTGCAACAGCTCTCGCAAGTGTGAAATCAAGTGCTCCGTCCACACGCGCCGACACCCATCGATATCGCGCCTACACTGCGACAGGTAGTTTATCTTCACGAACCACATCGCGCGATGCATCGGGACTCGATATTCATACAGTGTCTCGAATAACTTTCGCGTGCGCACGCCGTGCGGCGCCCGTCGCTCCAACGCGCTCAATACGTCGTTGTTCGCCAAGGCGCTAAAAAACCCTCTCACCTCCTCCGCCGATGCGTGCACGAGCTCGGGCGCGCCCCAAGTCGTCGTGTCTTTGCTCGTCAATGCGTTGTCATACTCTTCGCTCGCTCTCGTTCCTGTTTTCGGTTCTCGTTTCAACAGTTTGACGCTCTCAAACGCTCGTCGTCGCAACTCTTGCAGTCCCGCGCTGTTGTTCGTCGCGCGTAACATTTCCGCCAGTGCGTGTGGCATCAACATCTCTGGCGACGTCCTCTTCTGTGTCTTTCTTTCTTTATTTCTCTCTCCTTCGACTTCGCGTTCGCCATCGTTCGATGTTCCTTCACCTCCTTCGTCGCCGTCGCGTCCGAGCCACCAGCCCATGCGAATCGCGCGCGCGTCTAAAACTTCGCTCGCGTACACTTTTTCGTCGAAATCCCGGTGCGACGCGTTGGCTTCGACCACGCCCTCGCGCACGCGTTCGCCGATGTTGATCGTCGGTCGAGCGCTTCGCGACATTTCGTGCGTTCGCGCGCGCGCGCGGTCGTCTCCCTCGTCCTCCCCCGTCCGTCGTCGTTCGTGTTCGTTCGGTCGTCAACGACGTTTCTCCACGCCTCTCGACGACGCCTCTCGACGACGCTTTTCGACGCCTCTCGACGCCTCTCGACGCCGTGCGTCGGGACGTCGTGTGAAACGCGTTCGTCCTAAACGCGTCGTCGATCGTGTGAATGAACGAATGATGAGTCGCCGCTCGACGACGGCCCGCTCGTCCCAGGACGACGGACGACACCGCGATCGAGTCGTCGAGCGCGAATGCCGGCACATTCGACGCACTCGAATGACCGACTCAACGAACGCGCGATCGACCGAATGACGGAATGAATGATCGACCGACCATCAGTGCGAATGATCGACCGACCATCAGTGCGAATGATCGACCGACCATCTTTGTGAATGATCGACCGACCATCAGTGTGAATGAATCATTCGACGAATGATCGACCTCCTCGACCATCGGTGCGACTGACCTCGTCGACCGACGTCCTCGAAAACGCTCGCCTCGCGAGTCGTCGCATCCATCGTTCGACGGATTGACCGACGTCGAACACGCGCGAGTTCGCGTCGACGGATGAGATGAAACTCGTCGTCGTCGCCATCGCGGCGTGCATCGCATCGACAGCGCTCGTGGTGACACAACGCAAAGCGCGCACACGCGAACGACGACGAGGAGAAGATGGAAGAGCGACGGAGGATGATGAACGCGGGGCGTTCGCGAACGCGAGCGAGGACGACGCGAAGAGAGTGAACGCGACGACGAACGCGAATGGCGCGCTGAAAGGATTAAAATACGTCATTAAAGACACGTTCGATGTTAAAGGACGAATCACGGGGTTCGGATCACCGGCGTGGGCGACGACGCACGAGGCGGCGAGACGGGACGCGGATGTCGTGGATGCGTTGCGACGAGCGGGCGCGACGGCGGTGGGAATAACAACGATGGATGAACTCGCGTACGGTATTAACGGCGAAAACGAACATTACGGTACGCCAGAGAATCCGCGCTCGCCAACGCTCATACCAGGAGGGTCGTCGTCGGGGTCGGCGGTGGCGTGCGCGGGAGCGCTGCGCGGGTGCGATTTCGCGCTCGGTTCAGACACCGGAGGATCGGTGCGCGTGCCGGCGTCGTATTGCGGGGTGTATGGTATACGCACAAGCCATGATGTGGTGTCGAAGAAAGGCATGCTCGCATTAGCGCCGAGCTTTGACACCGTGGGGTGGTTCGCGAGATCGATTAATACGTTGCAACGCGTCGGCGATGTGCTGTTGCCCGAGCCAGATTCAGACGCGCCGACGACGCCCAGTCGGTATTTCTTGCTCGAAGATGCGTTGACCGAGAAAAGAACAACGCCACACGCGCAATGTGCGGCAGCTGCTGCGGTCATGGCCATCAATGAAGTCGCTCCTGGGAAATTGCAACGCATGAACCTCACCGAACACTTGATCGCTGGCTGCCCGACGTTTCGCTCGCTCGTCAAGGGACAAGTAGACGCTGGTTTGGAGTGCCTGCGCGAAATGGTGCGAGTGCTCATGGGTGCTGAAATTTGGCAAACCTTGGGTCCGTGGTACACGAAAGAGCAACCCAAGCTCGGCGCCGCTGTCAAGGCGCGCATAGAAGCGGCGTCAAAGTTGGGTGACGATGAAGTGGAAAATTACAAGCGCATTCGGGAAGAGGTGCGCGAAGAAATCGATCGCATTTTAGATGGCGGCGCTATATTCGTATTGCCGACCACACCCGGGATCGCGCCGAAGCGCGGTCTGAGCGACAGCGCGACGGAATCTTGGCGGAAAAAGTGCTTTGAGTTGCTCTGCATCGCCACCTTGTGCGGTTTGCCGCAAGTGTCCATTCCGCTCGACGCGCCCAAGAGCGCAGGCACGCAAGGACTATCTCTCATCGGAGGCTATCAAATGGACAAGATGGTGATGGTCGCCGCGCGCGAAATCTTGTCAAACGTAGTCGAGGCTTATCCAGATATTTTAGAAGCCGAGCTCCTTCGTCTGAATCCCCCAGAAGTGCCTGGTGATGCTGAGAAGACCAAAGGCAACGAGGCGTTCAACAAGGGAGATTTCCAGGGCGCGGTCGAATACTACTCTATCGCGGTCGGGAAAAACCCAAAGAGCGCTGTTTTCATAGCCAACAGAGCCATGGCTCACTTGAAGCTCGGAAACTACGAGCTTGCCGAAGATGACTGTTCGAAAGCTATTAATCTGGACAGCAAGTACGTCAAGGCGTACCTGCGCCGCGGAGCCGCTCGAGCAGTTGCAGGCAACTACCTCGAGTCGTTAATGGATTATGAGGACGCTTTGCGAATGGAACCAAATAATTCCGACGCCAAGCGCGAGGTGAACAGAATGAAACGCATCATAGGAATGGCAGATCAGGGAATGGATGAAGATGAAATGTAGACGCACGCATAGTCAAAATTTGCAATGTCAATTAATAATTTTCTTCGAACGGACTGAGTAAACTTTACTTGACAATTCCGCGAGCCACTCTGCCTTGATCGACGAAACATCCCGCGCATACATTTTATTTGTTCTAACTAATTCGTTGAACAGAATCTGCGCACGAATCAAACGCTATCAATCGAAATTAATTAATTAATTGGAAATAATTCGTACCACGTCTGGAGGTGCTTGAAACAACACCGAACTCGGATGAATCTTAAGCTTCTGACCTGTATTGAACACCTTGAACGATCCGTCCATGTCTTTATGAGCAGCATTCATGAAAAAGCCGGCAACTAGCGATCTCAACACTGCATCCGAGTTCTCACCGGAAGACATCAACTTGATTCCTTCAGAAACCGCAGCTCGACTCAATTGATCATTAATTTTGACCGCTTTCGCCATCGCACGGTAATTAATCTGATGGTCGTTACACCATTCACGACCACGCTTGACGTTGCGATCTTTAAACTCTTGAAAAACTCGTAAAAGCGTCAAATGATCACCCTCCTAATTTAATCGATAAAATTAATTAATTAATTTTAGTTCCGTGACTCGCACCTTTCGTATCAATTTGCCTCTGGAAACGTTTTTATGCCCGTTTGTTTCGCGTGTAAATTGAAAAACCGTGTCCGTGGACAGCATGGACAATATCGCGAGCGTTTCAATCGTGCACTTTTCGGTCTCAGCTGCGATAATGCATCGTGCCGCCGTTGGTTCTAATGGAAATCTGGCCATGCGCTTTCCGACTTCATTCAGTTTTCCGTCGTCATCTAAAGCCCCTAAAGCGTACAACAATTCTAGCGATCGCAATAATGATTCTTGCGGAGGAGCATCTATGAATGGAAATGATAGAATGTCATCCACATTCATGGCCTATAAATGGTAATTAATTCAGATGATGAACTTGGATACAGAAGAAAGCCACTCCTATGCATTCAAAAGCGTCTTACCTTCAATTGGAGCACTACCCCACTCAAGTTTGTTCGCAATAACTCCGGTTTGACGAATTTCGGGAGCGAAGGCATGATTTCTTCGGTGTAGAGTCGAAAGCATTTCCCAGGTGCTTCGCGCCCAGCGCGCCCAGCGCGCTGTATAGCTTGGCTGAGCGCGATTGGCGCCACCAGCAACTCGTCCACACCACTTCGCGGATGGTACGTGCGACTTTTTGTGAGTCCAGAGTCCACGACGTATCGAATGCCGTTAATGGTCAGGGAAGTTTCCGCGATATTCGTCGCGAGAACTACTTTGCGTGTCCCGGGAGGAGTTTCCTCAAACACCTTCATTTGCTCCTCTGGCGGTAAGGCAGCAAACAACAGAACGACATTCAGTTTCGGCACATTCGGCGGCAACTTCGAAACTCTGTCTTTGAGCAACCTTCCCAGCGACTCTATCTCCTCTTGACCGGTTAAGAACACCAGGATATCGCCTGTAGGTTCCTCGGCGTTGATTTGCAAGCACGTCCACATTGCCGCGTCAATATAGTCTTCCTCAGGCTCCTCCGTGTAATACATCTCCACTGGGAACGTTCTACCGTACGCATGCACCACTGGAGCTCCGTCGAAAAACTTACTAAAGCTCGAAGCTTCGAGTGTGGCAGACATGACGACCACACGAAGTGGCGGTAAATTTAGGCTCGGGTCACGCCTCGTGCGTTGCACAATTTTAATCGTCCCAAGCAGAAAATCCGTCTGAAGCGTGCGCTCGTGCGCTTCGTCGATCATAACCACGCCGTACTTCGAAAGCGTGGGATCCACGACGGCCTCTCTGAGAAGCATGCCGTCGGTGAGAAACTTTATGCGCGTCTCAGGACTAGACACGTCTTCAAATCGAATGGCATACCCAACGAGTGTGCCGTGCTCAGTGCCTGTCTCGTCCGCGACGCGATGAGAAACCGAAATCGCGGCGACTCGTCTTGGCTGCGTCACGCCAATCATCAAACCATTAGACAGGGAGAAATCTTCGTAAATGTATTGAGGAATCTGCGTCGTCTTACCGCTCCCAGTTTCTCCGATGATGATTATAGTCTCCGCTTTTCTGATTTCCTCCATCAGGCGCGACTTGACGGCGTATATCGGTAAAGACTTCTTGATGCGTTCAAGCTCTCGTCTTTTTTCTCCCACGCTCAGAGTCATCGTCGTCGATGCGGTACCATTTCTTCGGTCGCGGCGTTCTTCGTCGCCGTCTTTCGCTGTCTCGGCAGCCACCCTCATCGTCGTCATCCCTCGCGTTTATTTCTTTTTCAACTTCTCGATCGCTTCCCTGGTATGCTGAATCGCTGTTTTTTGATCGCTCAAGAAAAAAACCTCTCCTTTTCGTTCGTACACCTGTTCGTTGGGCGAGCGAATGGCAAAAAGTGAGTCTCTTCGTCGAGCTTTTGTCGCCCGTGTTCGCGTGTCGGTCGTGACGCCCGCCCATTGGTCGCCTCCCTCGTCGTCCCTCACCGCGCGCGTCGGTTTCAACGACTTCAACTCTCCCAGCGCCACTTCGTGTTCTCGTAATTTCCCTCCGTCGTCGTTCGCCATGGTGTGCGCGCGCGCCGTCGCCGTCGGGTGGTCGCGTGCGGTGGTATGTATGTATGTACCGGGTACACCATGAGCCCATCGCCACGCCACGCCTCGACCCAGCGAGACGCGCGCGCGAACCGCACTGCGACGCGCGTCCGTGGAACCGTGGAACATGTTGCGACGGTGCGCTCGAGACATCGCGTGGCGCACGGAATGCTGTGTAACGACGTGTTCGACCTCAATGTCCCGCGCGTTCGCGACGACGCAAACGGAAGAAGTCGGACGAACGAGAGAAGGGGAGACCATTCGCGCGCACTTCAGGGCTCCAGGGAAAGCCATGCGAGCGGAGATACGACGACAAGGACGAGTACCCGCGGTGTTATTCGCCCCAGGGGAAATAGATAAGAAAATTATATCGGTGTGTCAAAAGGAAATGAGCGCGTTGGTGAGGAAACATTCTCTCTCGGGTGTGCAATGCGAGGTATTTAATCTCGAAGTCTCGAGCGCGATCGGCGACGGAGACGTGGAACAACCCATCAAGGTACAAGCGATACCAAAACAAGTGATCATGCACGTCACGGATAAATCAGTGACAAACGTGTGCTTCATGACGGTCAAACCAGAGACGACGGTGAGAGTGAGGATTCCAGTTGTCACGCAAGGCGATGACGTGTGTCCGGGGTCGAAGAAGGGTGGATTCATTCATGTGATCCGACGAGAAATTGCGGTGACGACAAGAAGCGATAACATCCCAAAGCTGTTTCTCATGGATGTTTCAATGCTTGATATTGGACAGGTTATGAAGATTTCTGACATTCAGGTACCTCAAGGGGTGAGAATTAGCGAACCAAATATTTCGTTGCCAATCATTCGGGTCGGAGGCAAGACCCGCGGGGCGGCTTAAGACTTTGTAGATTCAGACACTAGTAGATCCAACGTTTAGGTGAAAATAATCATGTGATTGACATTTTCGTGCGATAGACTATACAATGCATTCTATTCAATCATTCGGTCGTCCATGTTATCGACCCCGAGAAGTCCACGTTCCAACTCTGTCACGAGCGTATTGAAGAAATTTCGCGTCACTGTCGTCAAATCCAAGAGACGTATGCTGTACCCTTTGAACTCGTCCTCAATAGCTTCTTGCTCCTCGACTGGATAACGATATTCCCTTTTGTTTTTCTCAACGAGCGCAGCAGCGGCATCGTTGACAGCTGCGATAGCATCCGACGCTGGACCCTTGAGACTTGACACCGTCTGCTGTGCTAGCAGCTCCTCATCTTCGTCTGGGGGAGGTAAGAACGGGTTTATTTCCTCCTCAACCATGTGCGTAAGACGCTCTAATCCACTCTCCATGTCACCCTGGATGTACTCGAAGAACGCTTTCTTTCGCGTGTTTTCTTCACACTCGTAAAACGCATATGCGTACGTCCATTTCAGCACGCGTCGGCACTCCGCAATCTGCTTCATCGCAACCATCAAAAATGTCAACTGCTGAATCGTCGTACGCTGAAGCACGGCCAACAATTCAAGTTTTGTCTCGATAAAAGACTTCAAACACGCTTCAGCCTTCTGGTGTGCGTCATCGTGTGAATTAAATCGCTCAAAATAGAAGGTGTATCGCTCGAGGGACTCCTTCGCTACTTTTCGGCGGCGTTCATCCTCACTGGCCGGCTTATAACGATTGCACCTGTACGCGTTCGTCCCGTGATGAGTGCTCCAGTTATCAAAACAAATCCAACAGAAATGATGTTGACACTGCGTGCAATGAATGTGCATGCACCCTAGAAAGCGTCAAAAAGAATGCGCAGCATCTTAGTCAGTATATGAAAACATCAACGATCACCATCGCTCTGTCGAACAATCTGAGGAAGTCGCGGACGATATGCGACTTAATCTACGCTTACGTACCTCCATTTTTTTCGACCGGTCGTCTGCACTTCGGACACGGCCTTGTGTGACTCAAAATCCAGTTTGCATTTTCAGCCTCTGAGGTATTCTTAAGTATCCACTTGCTCACGATGTCGCATGCAATCGGCGTGTGCGGTTGTTTTAAGCACAACCAGCAAAATTTTGATCCACAGTCACACTCTACGTTTGTTGGTTGCGTCGGCGCAACTTCAAACATGATTGCTTTATTGCAGTCAGCGCCCACGCACGGTTTCAGCGTTGCGCACTGTTCAACAAAACTTTTCAACAAGAACGAATCAAATCTTGCACCTGCATCGGGCTCAAGAATGCGTCGAGTCATCGCCTCAGGAACTCGAATCGGACATTTTGGATGCGGACATCGTATGTCGCTGCACATCAATCCGTCATCCACCTTATGGGACAAGTAACCTTGCCAGCACTCCTGGCAAAAAGCGTGCCCGCATCCTACCGATTTTGACTTCGCGGGACTTAAAGATTCGAAACAGATACCACACGACGATATCGTACTCGTTCTTTCGGATGACGTTGATGCTAATTTCTCACGGTCCGGGTCGTTATCGGGATCGATCAGTCCACTCGCCACTCGACTCGCGCGTTCGTTCTCAAAGAAGGAAGTCACCGCCGCATCTGAGTCCCATTTCTTGTGACCAAGTAATCCCTCCGCCTCGTTCTCACTCACGCCCAGGATGGACTTCACTTTATCCATCACCTCTCGTCTTAAAGTGAACAGTCCACGTTCATCTACGACTTTGTAAGCCGGTCGCGATTGTAGTCGCGCGCTCGACAACGGCGAGAAGCTGTCGATATCGTCGTCCGAAACGGATGCGGAGTCATCCGAATACGCGAACTCGCACGATGACATCGAATAGAGACTCGCGCGCAGACGTCAACGCTGGAGTGTGAACAGCACGTACGCTCGCACCGGGACTCTCGCCGCCGCGTGAGCGCGTCAAAGAATGGCACTCGTAGGGGCAGTGCCTCCTTCTCTTGGTCGCGGAGACGAGGACACGGGCAAACGCTGAGACGTCAAGATCGGCGATATCGCACGATTGAATGATTTCGATTAACGATCACAAACGTGGATGCCGATAGACGGTAGCACGTCCTTCACATCGCTGCGAGTTTGGAAGGAAAGAACGAGAAAGAGGTCGAGCGCGCGTCGATGTGACATGTCTAATATCGCGAGCGCATGTACTGGTTTCATGCGTTGTATTTCAGAGCTAACCTCCTAGGTGCACCGCATGTTAATGGTTTCCAATCTAGAACGTAGGCACAGAGACGCGGCCGGCAATGCGATCAAGATCACGTTGACCGGAAGGCGTAATGACGCGACCGCCCTTCGCATCCTTCGCGACCACGCCGATAGATTCAAGCTGCTTGAGCACCGCGCGCGCTACCGAACCAGAGCCAATTTGGTGGTGGTGGCGGCGAACGCCGCGGTTACCAGCACCGCAGTAAGACTTGCGGAGAGCACCCACACCCATGTTGCCATTCACGTAAAGCTTGCGCGCAACGGACGCCGCGCGAATGTAGAACCAATCGGGGTCATACGGCGCAAGCTCCTTGTACGTGGCAGTCTTCACGGTATCGACCCACGTAGGGACTTCCATCTGTTTGAGGCATAATCAAAGATAACGATTGGTCAGCACGCGCGCGGGTGCGGTCTAGTGGGCTCGAACGACACATAACGAGTGCCCGAGGTGGTGAAGCTGGACCAAACGCAAAGGTTCAAAACCGCCCCCAACGCGTCGTCGACGCCGAGCGACGTATCGCGTGATCGATCGCGCGAACGCGTGGATGATAACACATCTCACGACATTCTAGGATTCATCGACCACGATCGACGTCGCGAGAGCGCGAACGGGGTGTTGAACGCGATCGGTGCACCGCGCGGGGCTAGCCCTAGGACGTCCTCCTGGAGACGACGAGCGCACGTTGCGAGCGAAGGCGAAGGGCGAGCGACAGAACGCATGACGACGAAGTCACTCCGAGAGTTCTGCTGCATCTCATTCGACGCCCTTCGCCCCGCAAGCGGTGTCGCGAGCGACATCACGTCTTCCACGAGAGCCCCCATCGCTTGGGCGAGATCGCGCCCTCGCGTCGAAATCCTTGACGTACCTTGCCCGTGGAACGGAAGTATTGCGCCAACGCGACGACGAACTCTTGCGCGGGAACATCCTTAACGGTACGAGGAGCATTCTTGGTGGCCATGGTAACTATCCTCAGGCGTCACTGAAAGGCGGCGTGAGTGTCGTCGCGGGCGATCGCGTGCGCGTGCCCCGAGGTGGTTTTTGTAACCTTTCTAGGGCTTTGGTCGCGCGGAGTGTTTTTTGAGTCACAAACCGTCAACTTGTCCCTGAAAATCCCACCGCGACGGACGACGTCGCACGCGGCGCCCTCGAGCGCGCGCGCGCCGACGTCGGTAGACGCCTTTTCGAGCACGCGAACGTAGTCTAGCGCGTCAGAAACAATGGCAAAGTCTACGAACCACACCGCGCACAACCAATCGTACAAGAACCACCGTAACGGTACGTAGATTGACGTCGTCATCCAAGCGAGCTGCGCACGAGGTGGCGCCGCACCTCGTGTGAGCGCACGCGTTGTGTCGTCTCGCGACGACCAAACGCGCGCGATTGCAACGCCAATGCGCGCTAGCCATCGTACGCATATTCAACTATACGTTCGTTGCTCTAGATACCCAACCGAATGGTCGCGTTTGCGACGAACATGGTCGAAACCGTGCGCCCTTCGCGGTGACCCAAATCCTCGGATTGCGTACTCACCAAACGTGTTGTTCGGTTCCACAGGCATCAAGAAGCCGAAGCGCGTTGGGAAGCCGTCTACCAAGGGGGTAAGTTCGCGTGTTGCGCACATATTAGCGATTGTCTTTCGCCTCGAGATGCTGGAAGTCGTGCGTTAAGGAGCTCGCACCCCGATCGCGCGCGCGGTTCGCGTGTGCGTTTGCTTCTCCCGTGAGCGTTTCACTGATCTCGCGCGTTTTCGTCGATCGCAGATGGATAAAAAGTTCCTTCGTAACCAAAAGTGGGCCAAGAAGCACAACAAGGTTGCGGGAAAGGCGTAAGGCGTCTAGGAGTTTAATTTGGCTTAGTAACACGGGCTCGCTCGCGGAATTACGTTGTAGTACCATTCCGCTCGAGTTTAATCCTTTCTCACGCCTTCCTACGCTTCATCCCATCGATCGTCATGTTTCTATCGTCATCATTTCTCTCGTCGACCATCGTCGTCGTTCTGTACGCTCGCCCTCGCTCGCGTTTGCCTTTGCGCGCGCGCGTTCGCGCGCTAAGACCTAGCCCAGTCTCCGTGTGTTCGTGTTCGTTCGCGATGTCGATTTCGAATTCCACGCGGACAGCTCGGGGGATCGTTCGTAACTCGACGTCGGTCTGCGCGACGTGGCGTCGACGCGTCACACGCGCGCGATCGATCGCACGCGCGCTTATTGTCATAAGCGTCGACGACAATCACACGTCGCGTACGATGGAATCCGTGCCAAACTTCTTCGGCGGCAACGACGGGGCGGGCGCGACGTCGGGCGGCAACGCGTTCGCGAGCAATGGGTTGAATGGCGAAACCGTGCTCGCCCAAATCAACTGCGGACGACTTTTACGAGACGGAACGACGATGAAGGCGGATTCAAGGAAAGGACAATTACGCGTCGTTCAAGCGGCGATGGATGACATGCTGAAACAAGTGCAATGGGGCGCGAGAGACCCATCGACGCCGTTCGAGCCCGAGGATGATTTCATCATCATCCCAGATGAAGCGGTGTTGAAACCGATGAAACAACCGGGGTGCTTCGTCCTGACGTTCTTGGAAGAGCGCGATAGAGACATGTTTTTCTGGTTTCAAGAGTCCAAAGATGCGAATCGCGACGAATTATTGAACAAGTTCAACCGACAGATTAATAACGATTTGAACTCGATGCTGGGCGCGACGGCGACGACGGCGGCAGCGACGACAACGGCGGCAGCGACGACGACAAACGATGGTGACGCCCACATGGCTGAGGCGCCAGCAATGGTGACGGTGAGCGGTGTAACTTCAGAAACGCCTGCTGCGATGACGAGCTCTATGCCTCCGCCAGCGAGTGTGCCAGCACCATCTCCGGTGGAGCCGACACCTGCGCCGTACGTTCCAGTCGCTGCCACGCCGAATGCGCCCTTGAAATTGTCTGAGGATCTGAGAACGCCCGCAGCCGATGCAAACTTCACGCCGATTGTTAGCAGTGAGACGCTGAGAGGGGTATTTGCGAATTTGAGTGGAGCCACACAGAAGTCAAATATCGGTTTACCCGAAATCTTGACTCCTGAACTTGTTGGGCCTTTGCTTCGAGACAATGCTATCCGAGGGCGGTTGTTAGAGTATCTTCCCGAGGAGCACCGCGAGACGCAGGACTTAGAAGCGCTCATCCGTACGCCTCAATTTCGAAGCCAATTAGAATCATTTAGTCACGCTCTTCAGAGCGGCGATATGGATTTGGCGCAATTCGGTCTTAAGCAATCCGGTGTTGCCGACCTGGAGTCCTTCTTGAACGCCATCCAAAATGACGTGAAAGCGCCGGAAGAGCATAAACAAGATGGAAGTGATGCGATGGAAAGTTGAAACTAGATAAGAGGCCGATGGATTAGCTACACGATTTAATGGAACGCCGCACATTTGACAAACTAGTACTATTTCTGTGTTCCCATCGACTTCACGTGTGCAAATTCGTCATCTAAAGGGTTGTATACCGATCGCACGAGTAACGTCGCTTCACATTCCGCCAGAGCCATACGCAAGGACTCAGCAAATTCAATCGAACTCGGATCATCGTCGATGTTGTTGTTCGCCTCGAACATTTCATCGCAGCACTCTGTGCTGTTCTCCACCGACCCGCCTTCGTTCGTTTGCGTGTCTGCTGACACGAGCGTGACTTCGACTTGCGAACCAATGTCGTGTAACAAGCTCTCGGGGGAGTTCTCCGCCACGTCATCTCGATCGGTGTGCGCACGCGCACTTCGAGAGTCTCTCAATGCGTGGCAGCGGGCAATCTCGTATGCGCTGGTTCCGTCGTCAGCCCATCGTTTGTACACAGGATCGTACATCGTCCGTCTCGGTCTGTCTATTTCGACGACGCTTTCGCGTTCGTCTAACTCTTTCTCGCTCGCGGTTTCCTTCGCCTCCATCCCATTTTCCGTCACCTCGACGGTCGTCAAAATCGTCGTCGTCGTCTTTGTTCTCGTCTTTTTCGCCCCATCGCTCGTCGTTGTTTTACTGTTTCTCGTCGTTTGCCCCCTCCCGCTCGTCGTCGTCGTCGTTTTCGTGGCTTCTTTCGATTTCGTTGTCTTCGCTTTCGTCGATGTCGTCGTCGTCACCATCGTCGTCCTCGAGCTCGAGCTCGTCCTCGTCCTCGAGCTCGTCCTCGAGCTCGCGGTGTGGCGCGCGTTGACCGACGGTGGCGATTCGTCTTCCCGCTAATGACAGAATGACGAGTCCCCCCGCGCCCTTGGAGTGTGGACTTCGAATTCCAACTCGTCTCGCGTCTCGTGTCTCGTGTTCACACGTGTTCAAAACGGACAAAACCCCGACCGTCGTCGACCGACGCGCGCGCGCGCGTCGTGCCCCACACACACCGAAGCGCGACGGCGGACGATGTTGCGACGACCTAAACTGCGACGTCGAGCGCGCGTCGCGCACGACGTCGAACGCATAGGCGAATGCGACGAAGCGATGACGAACGTCGCATTCCAGGTCGTGCGCGACGACGTGCTGGCGTCGACGAGAGACGAGGACGCGCGACGTGGGTTCACCCTACGACGAAGCGTCGAAGCACAGGGAAGAGGAATGGAACGGGCGAAACGACGGATCGGGAAATTCCTCGCCCGACTCGATGGAACGAAACTTGACGGCGCGAACATTAAAGAACAGCTCGAACGAGCCAAGGCGAGAACGAGCGCGGTGCTGAAAGATATTAAAGTTCCCAAAGTTGAGGATTTGAAGAACTTAATTGACGACATTCGCGAGGAACAAACGCTCGCGCAGTACCATCCAGATAGGAAGAGATTATCGAGCGTCGCAGATTTCTTTATTTACACTGAAGAAGAAGGTACGTTGAATAACGACGACGTGGACTCGACGACGTGCGCTTCGGGTTTAAATCATCTCGGCGTTTACGCTAACCGACGACTTTCGTGGCTCGTTCAGGTCGTAAATTTTTTGAAGAAGTCGATCGTTCGGGGAAGAATAAGGTCACTCTTGATGATTTGAAAATTGTCATGAAGAAGCGTAACTTACCGCCGTCGTATGCCAGGGCGTTCATGGACAAGGCTAAAGGAAACAAAATTTTTGCGCGTACGATCACGTGGGAAGACTTTAAGAATGTGATGAACGAGCGAGAGTCAACAATGTTACGCACGTTCAACTCGATGACCATGTCGCGAAGTGGCATGCTGAAGATATCAGACGTAAAATCAGCACTCGGACGGCTAGGTTTAGCAGCCACGGATGAAAACGCGGCGGCCATGTTGAAACATCTGCGTGGAAGTGCCGAGTACTCGAGGCAAGGGTACGTGACTTATGGGCAGTTTCGAAATTTTTTAATGCTTCTGCCGCCCGAAGTGGCGAGCGCTACGGATCCTTCCAGATTGTGGTTTGAAGCAGCCACTATCGTGCAATTTAGTCCGCCCCAGAGGTCTGGAAACTTCAAATTGGCCGCAAAGGCTGCGCTTGCGGGTGGGTTAGCATCAGCCACCACGACGACCATGATGCACCCGCTGGACACACTCAAGACGCGATTGCAAGCAGCCGTGGGCAAGGGGCCGAGTCTTTTAGATTTAATCAAGAGCGTGCCGAAACTAGGACCGCGCAAGATGTACCAGGGCATCATTCCCGCCGTCACTGGCTCATTTGTTGGACACGGATTGCGTACTGCAACATTTGAAGTCGTGTGCAAGGTCCTCGCCCCGGCGGTGGTGCTTCCATTTGTGACTGAAACTGCAATTCAAGGTGTTGGATCTGGCGTTGGGACGCTCCTCGGCACGTGCGTGCGCATCCCATGCGAGGTCTTGAAGCAGCGTTTACAAACAGACCAGTACTCAAACGTCATTTCGGCGTTCAAGGGTATCACCGCGGTTACGCCGCGTGCTTTATTTGCGGGCACCGCAGCGACCCTCACGCGCGAAATTCCCTTCTATGTCACCGGCCTAATGATTTATCAAAACTTGAAGAAAGGTGCTGTTGCTATTAATGGTGGACGCGAGCTCGAAAATTATCAAGTAATTATGGTTGGTGCGTGCGCTGGTGCTCTCGGCTCCGTCATGGTCAATCCCTTTGACGTGATGAAGACGCGAACAATGACTGGGTCGGTGCCATACGGCCAGTCGCTTTGGGTCTCGATGGCGTATGTTGTGAAAACTGAGGGTGCGTTAGCGTTGATGAAGGGGGCGATTCCAAGAATGGCGTGGATCGCGCCGCTCGGTGCGATGAACTTTAGTGGTTACGAGCTCGCAAAGAAGGCCATGATGAAGGAAGAACTGGCGGCTCAGAAGGAACTGATGAACGTTCCTGCTGTTCGCGCTAGACCACCGGATGTCGGCAGCGGTGAAGACGAAAAGAAAAATTAATAGCGATAGTATTTGGCATTCGATCCATAATTTTAATACAGTTCAGGTGTGTCTAGGCGTTTCATCACTACTGTACAATTACAACACGATCTCTACGGTACACTAAACACTTTACAGCTCAATTTCGTTATCGTCGGCCACGAGAACGTGGCGCGTCGGCGGCGGGGGTGGTGGCAAAGATGCGCCAAATGGACCAAAGCGCTGAGAATCCTTGGGATTTCCATCGAACGGGGCTGTGATTTTCATATCAAGCTCCAAGAGCTCCATAAGTGCTCGCGTTTGGGGATTTTCATCGACTTTGTCGGGTGCTCGACCACGTCGTCTTGTCTCTGTCAACGGATCATGCGCTGCTCTTGTTGCAGAAAATCTGGGTGGTTGCCTCGACTCTGGCCCAATAGAGTTTAACCGTTCTGCGATCCAATTTCTGAATGGGTTAATGTCGACCGCTTCGTGGTTCCCGTACGCTGGAAGCTGCGCTGGGCGTTGGGTAACGGAATGAAACTCATGATTGGCCTTCAAAATTGCCAGCCATTCGTCATCGAGGGTGAAACCGCCCTCTGGACTCTTATCTGGTACGTCAATCACCTGTAAAAAATCTCGGTGTGGCAAGCACTTGTCAAGAGCTAGAAATTTTGTGGACTGGTTGTTCGTGTGTTTCACCACTGCAGCGTATTTCACGTGTAAATGCGCTGAGAACCAATACCTTGGTTTCAACAAGTTGAGCAGCTCTTCCGCCGGCGGTGAGCCTAAAGTGTTTGATTCGACTTCTTCTTTCAAGAACTTCTTCTTGCGAAATAACTCTTGCTTGTTCCCAAAGTTCGCTATTCCTCTTGGCCAATCGTGGGAGAGGAAAACATCCAACTCTTGTTTTACTTGCTTCAGCTTGAAAACGTCGAACTCGCGTACGTGATACGCCGTCTTCACCGCGTGTCCTGCGTACGGCGGCCGCTCGTGGTGTCCTTTCTTGTAATCGTGATACTTATAAATCCCTGACAGCCCGCCGACGCGTAAGTCTCCGAACTTTACCACGCCTGAGTGTCCTACGTAGTAAATGTTTGGCGCCACGTATCCGCCGTAGTAGAGTTCCCACAAGTAATTCGCCGCCTCGTGATTACCTCCGATGAACAGCGTCGGTATGGGTGCATGAACTTGTCCAGAATAGTATTTGTAAAACGTCCCGAGCTCTTTATACTTGTCTGGAACCGACATGCATTCTAAATCGTCCAAGTTTCGCACCGCTTGGAAGTCCCCGCAACAAATCAACAGATCAACCTTGACGCCCTCGACGCGTTCGAGGTGTTGAATCGAGGCATAGATCGCATCTAGTTCGCCGTGACAGCAACCCTCGACGGCTATTTTCATCGTCACCGCGGACCTCAAACGTCGGGGACTGCAGTTATCGCACGTTCGTTTCGGGTTTGTTGACACAGCTGATGAGTTAGTTCTATTGCTTGTGTTGCTAAAAGATGAGCTAGGCAAGGAACACTACTAGTTGGATTTGTTTTGAATCAAGCGATGGACATGGCAGAGATATTCGACGTATGACATTCCCGCTGGCGAACGGTCCTCCATGAGGCGGTTATAGAATAACGCCTCGAGCGGGTCGCCGCGCTTGAGAATACGCGTGCGCATAAACGCCCCGCGCTGCTTTCGAATGGCGTGGATGAAATCATTCAACGCCTTACTCGACGGGTTACTAAGATTCGGAATTGTTGCACGAGTAGAGACGATGTCGTCAACGTTTTCAGTGCCGAACAAATCTCGCAACAGGCCAACAGGTAACTGTCGCCCGAGCCAAATTAAAATTTCATGTCCATCTTCCAGTAAATACGCTCCCTCTTGGTTTAGTTTTTCGCTACTGAGCCACAATGGCGCTGGAAATGGGGGAAATTTGGTGTCGCGGGGCAAATCATGAATGGAAAAAAAACGCGGGTAGATTGACGGCGTTGTTTGTTCTGGAGCCGCGCACAGAGCGCGGTACAACCACGTGGCTCGGTCATCTGGCATCGCGTCCGAACGAATGCCGGCTGATTTGTGCATCCCAAGAGTGTAGAGAGGTAAAACTTTCAAACCCTCCGGCAAAATCAGCTGACCGCTGCTGTTATTGCTGGCACAGAATCGTCGGTAAGCGTAGAGCGTCGAAATGCACTGCTGCAACGACGCATCTTTTGCAGCGGTGAGCGTGCCATTACCGCCGAGCAGCGTATTCGCCGCCTTGCGAACCGCCCAACACGTTTGAGTGTCTAAATCAGCACCGCGGAATAGAGCTCCCAAAACAGAAGTTACAGGAAGCGCAATTGTGTGCACGCGAATACGCCGCTCTTGCGTCATCGTCGTGTACAACAGTGCGCACTGAACGTACGCCTCCTTGCCATCAGGGAGTTTGTCCTCATATCGTAACGTTACCGCTATCGTCTTATCGCTATCCAAAGCCGCCAAATCGACATCCGTCTGCGTACGCTTGCAAAAGAAGCCGTTGTATTCTTGTAAACCCAATCCAGCGCTCGCGCGAACGCGCAGCACTGCTTCCAAACCCTGTGGACGAACAAAGTTCCATCGCAAATCATTATGCAACTGCGCAAAATCTTGCTGCACATTGAACCCTGGATAGCGGTACAAGGACCCTCCAGTGGTGCGCGGGAACACTCCGAGCGTCGCAACATCAACAGCAGAAGAGGCACACAGGAAGAGGTCGATTGAAATTTGAAACTCAGCCGCGTGAATCGCCATGACATTGTAATTTCGCTCTGCCGGCGCCATACACTTCAAGGGCTCTTTTTCAATGTTTCCCGTGCGCTGACCGGAGGTACCAGTACGGGCTTCGAGTTTCCCCAAACCAACGTTCGGAATGCCCGACATGAATACCATGATCTTCCCACCAGTCGGCTTCAAGCATTCAATACCAGCTTTGATGGCCGCAGTTGAAGCGTTTGGTCCTGGTGTCGCCGAGGCAAAGGTCTCTGGAATGGCTTTCAGTAATTGCTGGATCGCCTCCCGATTCCTCGCGAGCGAAACCACGAGACCACTTTGAAGCGGTGTGTATGAATCGTCCACGTCTGGAACGATGAGCATCGCAGGCTTTTCTGCTCCCTCCTTCAAGTGATAGAAGTGAATTGCGCTATCAAATGTGGCGATTCCAACTGTCGTGCATTCTTGCCCTGGTATCGAATCCAAAGTCCTCGAGATGACTTCACACGCACTCGTTGTAAGTCCGCTTTGCAACGATTGTGCGGTGACGTCGATTAAGAACAAGTACGACGGAGACATAGGTGGACGTACCATGTACTCCGCCGGAGCGCTATACTCGACGCTTCCTCTGCACAGCTCTGGGCGCTCGGTCCAGTCCGTCCGCCGTCCATCGTGACCAATGTTGCACATATATTCCGGTGGCACCTCTGTCACAAACGAGCAAAAGTTGCACTGAAACCGAAGATGATCCAAAAATCGCATGAATGGGTTCATATACGCCTTGCACCGCCCGCAGCGCACGGGTCCAGTAGTTCCGTTGTCAACCACAGGTATAAGCGCCTCTTCGGGATGCGCTAACGCGAGCGGTCTCACCATGATGCTCAAAGGCATTCCACACGTCGTGAGCAAATCTCCGCAGTTCGGTACGCTGCTCATCGTGCTTCGCATATATCGCGGGTTCGCGCTGCCCAAATCGATCCCGACGTACTCGGCCGTCGCCGCCGGCGGGTGCGTAGCTTGATCCGTTTCGCTTCTCGTGTTATAGTGCACCTTTTCTTCGTGAGAGGCGTGAATCGGGCGCGGTATCTGCGCTGGATCTATTCTCGCCGCCGGCGCCGCTGGTGCCGCCGGCCGTTGCGCCGCGTGCTGCGCCTGTTGTTCATACGGTGGCGCCATCCCACTAAACGAGGGTGGCACCAGGCCCGCCCCCGCGGCCCCTCCCCCCACGGGCATCATCGGCATCGCCGGTTGCGGGTACTGCCGTCTTCCGCCACCGACCACGGGCACCGCGGGCGCGCTCATTTGAGGCGTCGGCGTCGCGCTCGGCTGTCCCATCCGCGCGGTCGGCGCTTGTACATACCTCCCCATCGACTCTCCGCCTTGCGGCGGAGCCATCCCGGGATATATTCCACCGTACTGTTGTGGCGGTTGTTGTTGGTGTTGTTGCGCGTACATCATCCCACTCCCGGGGGCGCCGTACGCCGTCGTTCCTTGGTGTCCCGTCGGCGCTCCGCGTCCATCCGTTCCTCCTCCACCATCTCCTGGTTTCCATGCGTTCATCCCGCTCGCCATGCGTTCGCCATTCATCTTCTATTCTCTATTCTTTCTCTATCTCTGTCCTATTCGTCCTCCGTCGTCGAGCGAATGCGTTCGTCAAAGCAATCGTGACGCGCACTCGTGACGTTCCTCGTTCGACTGTTCGTGGGCGATCGACGCGATCGACGCGATCGACGCGATCGATGGAGTGACGACGGGCGATCGATGTCGTCGACGAGCGATGACGACGACAGACGTCAACCGTCGAATGGTTGGACGAACTGAAGGACGTAAAGACGAGCGCGTTCGATCGCGCGCGAACTCGCACGAGTGGGCGACGCGGTCGTGCGTCGACGTTCACGTGAACGCCACGAATGAAAACCAACGACCGAGGACGGAGGGACGGAGGGACGGAGCGAGAGACGAGAGAGACGAGAGACGAGCGAACGATTGACAGCGCGCTCGACACATCGTCGCGCGAGAAAGGAGATGATGGAGTTCAATGAATGATGCTAATCAATACGGTTTGTGGCGGTTCTGCGCGGGACTTTTCGAGATGGGACCGCCGGCGCCGAGGCGCCGAGAAATCTCCGCCGCTCGCGCCGCCGCCTCGCTACCCGCTACTTTAGCTGCTTCTTTAGCCGCATCCAAAGCAGGCGCGGCTTCAGCAGCTAGTTTTGCCGGATTTAACAGTCGTGGGGTCTTTGCTAACTCCACGCGAATATTCCTGCCGCCGATGTTCATGCCGTTCAAAGCCAAAGCGGCGGTTACTTCTTCGTTGGTTGAAAACTCTAGAAACACAAAGTTTTTCATCGCACCCCCTTCTCGCGCATCGACGATTGTTCCACAAAAAGAAAACACTTGCTTAACTTGGTCTATGGTCATCGCGTTCGGCAAATTTGACACATGCGCCGTGCGTCTCAGTTCTTGAGGAGCTTCGGGTCCTAACAGCGGCGGGGGCGGGGGCGGTCGATCGTGCCTAAACTTGCAAATCACCCGATCGCACTTTCCTATGATGAAATCTCTGCACATCCCCAAACTCGCTCGATCGTTTCGACCGAATCGCTGATCCATTCCGGGAGGCGGAACCAGCGGCGTGTCGATCGCTGACGCGAAGAACACTGGAAATGGCGACCCTCGAATCGCTTCGCCGTCAAACGTCACCTCCACCACGTAATCTCCTCTGGAATCGACGGTATACGAGCATCCATAAGTACCATCGCTCCAATCTTTTCCTTCGCCTTCGGCGACTATCGCCTCATCCCTCGTTTGTCGAACGATAAACTTCACTTTCCCCCCGCCCGATGGGACGCGCTTTTCCAATCCATCCTTGGCGACGACGATGAAATTACTCGCCACTTTCGCGGTGCCTCCGCCGACACCCGCGCCCGTGGCCGTGCACTTGGACGCTAACGCCACCCCCGGTGGTCCACTTCGTTCGACATCGCGCGCGTCGTCGTCGTCGTCGTCCTCGAACACCCCGGGTTTTCGTCGAAAACTTTGCTGAATCGCGGGTAACGTCGCTGGGGCGTCGCCTGGACGCTTGAACGTGGCCTCGAACGCGGCTCGAGCCTCGGCGTCGCGCTGAGCTTCGAGCTTTTCGTGCTCGGTGATCGCGAGTTTAAGCGCGACGTCGGCGTCGAACTTACGAAGCGCCATGTCGAGTCAGAGGCGACGGAAAATGACGTCGCGCGCGCGGCGCGGCGGCGCGAACCGCGCGACGTCCCGCGGACGCGCGGGAAAGATGAACGTGACTTTAGAGCATAATTCATGAATATCACACATCATAAAATAAGTAATTAGCGGCGAGCGAGCGAGCGAGCGAGCGAGCGAGCGAGCGGAAGGAAGGATTTAATGGAACAAGACGTCGACGTGATGTCAATGCCACCACGTCCATCGACCGTGCGAGGCGTCCGATGGGCCGGCGCGAGGACTCGTGAGATGCTCAAACGCGCCCAGAGGAGATAAAGCGCCGATCGCAGGAGATTCGCACCAGAATTTCGCTGCTTTGGAGAGCGAACTCAACAGTGGTGTTCCCGCGAGTACGCTCTCGAACGGGGATTTCAAGTAATCCAACGGCGATTTCAAAGTCCAATCTGGTTGGCTTTCGGCGACGCACAGCGCCGGCGGTCGCCGAGCTGCCGAAGTGACGTGCGCAAATGTCGATGCGGCGTCGGCATTAGCGCACCGATCGACGCCGTCGTCGCACGAATTGTCTTCATTTGCGACGACATCGTCGTCGCGAATATGCCGCGTCTGGCGAAGGCGAGTCTCGAGATCGGCGTCGCCATAAGGCCATACAGGTGACATCGGCGGCGACACGAGATGCGCATCAGGCGGCGGCATCGTTGGACGCTTGCCAACGCGACGTTGGTCCACGCGATCGTGAAGCGCGGAATCGCCGTGAACACGACGCCCTCCGACATGTAGATCGAAATTCCAGTGATGGTCGCGTGCATCGCTCTCGGCGAACAGCCTCGAAACGTCCTCGAGTTTCGCAAAGAGTGGACTGAGTGGCCCGGACATGGCGAAAGACTTTTCCGCAGCGAGCAAAGCTTTTTCGCGTCTTCGCTGATCGCGATCGATGCGCTTGACTTCCTCCATCTTCAACTCGAACCGTCGCTGACTTTCGGCAAATTTCTTTCGCGAGCGAGTGTCATCAACCCGTCGCTTTATCGTCTTCGTCGCGCTCGATTTTGCGCTCGATTTTGCGCTCGATCGTTCGGGCGTCGTCTCCATCGTTTTTGCACGCTTCTCGCCGCGAACATCCGGGGTGACGATCTCGCGAACCCCCGTCGTCGTCGTCGATGACGGTGGTGTCATTGACATTGGCATCTTTATTTTTCCATTCGAAATCCCATTTGAAACGTTCCCTTTTGAATTCGAATCCCTCTTTCGTCGTCCTTCGTTTCGTCTTCGTCCGCGTCCGCGTCCGTCGTCTTCGCTCGCCGTCAACGAGTCATTCGTCATCGAATCTTCGCTCGTTCGCGGCTCTTTCTCCCGTCGTTCTCTCGGTTTTTCGTGCGTGTGTTCGTGTTCGTACGTCACTTCGCCTTCGCCGCACGGCGCGCACTCCAATTTCTTCCGCGCCGGGCAGTTATGCACCGTGCATCGATAATACGACCGCGCATACGGCGCGCCTTTGATCGCTTTTTGTCCGTACTTGCGCCAGCGATAGCCATCGTCCGGGGGCGTGGGCGCCCCCACGCGCGTCGTCGCGTCCGCGTGCGGCATCGACGTCGACCTCGCGCGACGTCGACGACGGGCAAGGCGAACGCGCGTGCGTGCACGACCGTCCTCGCTTTCGTGCGTGGCGTCGTCCGAGCGCTTGTCGTCGTCACGCGCGCGCGCGATGCGTCCGAGGGCGCGGTGTCCGACCGACACTCGTTCGCCCCACCCCTCGACCGTTCGCCCGTCGCCTCGCGTTCGTCGACGTCGCGCGACGGAAGAAATAAATCAATAAAAAATATTCTCCGTCGTTTCCCTCGTCGACGTCGCTCGCGTGCGCGTCGTGTCCGTCGTCGAGCGCGTGCGTGTCGCGCGTCGCCCTCGATCGCTCGATCGCGACGATCGAGCGTTCGAGCGACGTCGACGGACGTTCGTCGTCCATCGCCTCGGCGATCCGCGCGTCCGATGGGTTCGATGCGCATACATAACAGACATCCACGCGCATCTCGCGCGTTCGCGCGTTCGCATTCGCACGCGCGCGCGGACGCGCGGGCGTTGACCGCGCGCGCGCGCGCGCGCCGTTCGCCGACCGTCCGAGCAGACGAACCGTCGTTTCGGACGCGCGGGCGCCGCAGTCGCCGGAGCGCGTGGACACGCGCGCGGGCGAATGCCGGGGGGGGGTGGGGTTAGGGTTTGAAATCACCATACACCGTCCTACTATCATCCATCGTGCGCGTCGCGCGCGTCCGAGGAGGCGGAGGCGTCCGAGTGGTCGACCGACCGACCGAGTGACCGACCGACCGACCGAGTGACCGACCGACCGACTGAGTGACCGACCGACCGTCGTCCTCGTCCTCGTCCTCGACGTCCCGCGCCGCGCGCGCGCGCGACGTCGAGCGCGCCGTCTCTTCCTCGCGCGCGCACGCGACGGACTGCGTGAAAAGGGATCATGGTGCGCGATCGATCGAGCGAATGCGAATGCGAATGCGAATGATGGAATGCGCGTGCGATGAGCGATCGTTCGAAGCGCGCGGTCGTTCGCACGATGTCACGGACGATTGGGCGTAGGGCTCAGCGATCGCGCGTCGCGCGCGAATGGATGCGCGCGTTCGTGTGGAGGGAAAGATGCGGGATAGCGACGGCGACGGAGGATAAGGGATGATGAATGGAAATACGGTCGCGAACATTCGCGCGCGCGAAGTCGCGGGATTTCGAAGCGACGAGCGCGAAAGCGCGCGCGCGTTGGTCGCGCGGGTGGGTTTTAGGGTCAAGACGACGCCGTCGAGCGCGCGCGCTCGAGTCTTCGCGCGCGAAACTGACGAGATGTTTTTTGTTCGACCGCACGCAGCCGAAGCAAATCAGCGAAATCAAGGATTTCTTGCTCACTGCGCGCAGAAAGGATGCGAAGAGCGTGAGAATTAAGAAGACCGCGGGGGTGACAAAGTTCAAAGTGCGCTGCTCCAAGTACTTGTACACGTTGCGCGTGGCGGATGGCGACAAGGCGGCGAAGCTTAAGCAATCGCTGCCCCCGGGGCTCACGGTCATCGACCTCTAAACGTTCGTTTAGATTAGTAGGTGGGTGCGAAGATGTTCGTCAGCGGCGCGAGGGCGCGCGCGAACGCGTAAGTAAACTTAGCTTTTGAGGTTGTGGTGACGATTGATTACAAACTCCTATGAACTCCTATGTGCATTTCTAGCGTACCGTGCGTCCTATGCGACCCACGAATAACGCGTTGTTCCCTAATTCGGCGCCTTGAAGTCACCGAGGTTGAAGAAGAAATCAACCTCGAGCGGGCCGTCTCCCGGTAGATCGGTGACGTGCACGGCGTTTCGTTGCTTGTCGATGCCGAACCGAGCACGCAAACTCTGAGGCCGCAGTACGCGCGCGATTTCTGGATCACGCGGACCGGCGATTTCTCGCAAATCATCTACGAGCGTGGGGAGATTTTCTCGTCTCGTCAGCTGAAGCGCCACGGACATGCCGCTAGAGAGTTCTTCGACCATGAGCGCTACTTCAATTTTCGGCAACGCGTCGATGTATACCGAGAGGAAAGACTCGGCGTGCGCTCGCGTGAGCGCGCTGAATGTTCGTGCGCTCACGAGCTCAAAACCTTTCTTTTCGACTAAATAATCAATGATCACCCCAAGATTGGCGATACCGCTCGGTTTTACGAGACACAAAGCCGAGTTTGCCGACGCTGTTTGCGTTTGAGCGCCCGCCGTCACGAACTCGCCCAGAGCGCGAGCATTCGTCTCGTCTGTCGACCGCACGACGTCTGCCGAGCTCAGCACACGGTCGAGCGTTGCACTTATGTTTTGGCCCATCGCGCGAATCGCACAAGACGTCCCCGATAACAAATCGCGCGCGTGTTCAGGCAACAACGCGGCAAGCTCCTCGTATCGCGTCGCGGCAAACGTCACCGTCGACAGCTCTATCACCGACATCCCTTCCATCTGCATCGCCGCCACCACTCGTCCAACACGTTGTAAATCTCGTGGTTTTACCATCACAAACGTTTCTTCTCTCTTCGTCGCCATGTACCGCGCCGTTTCGTCATCCGCGTACGCGGTCAAAACCAAGCGTCTGGAGTATACCGTCACCGCGTTACCCAAGAACAAGTCCTCGATCGTGATCGGTTTCTGTGGCGCGCATTTCTTCAAAAACACTCGTTTACGCTTATCATCAATCTGTTTGCGCGTCACAACGTTTTGATTCGTAAGTCCTGCTCGTCTACAAGCTGGTCAACGGTGCACGCTACGGTCAACGCGAATTCAAATCAGACGTACCAACTCGACATCGCCGTCGGCGGGGAAGAAATTTAAGGTGAACGTATAAGTATAATCGTGTGCTGGATCGAGCCAATCGGCGGTGAACGCGAGGCGCGACATGCGCGACGCGAAGTGAAACTATATTCACTTCCGTGCGCGTAAAGCGTTGTCGGTAGACGTCAACAAAAACAGTATGAAAACATTAAATCACAAGGGTAAACTTCATAGTAAAACATCAAGAAAACGTAAAAACGCGGCGGCATTTTGTTTTTGAGCTAATCGATAGCGAATGGCAAGCGACATTCGCGGGGATAAATCAGTCGCCGATCCGAGGATGGCTTCGTCTTCGGCGGCTGTGGTGGAGCATTTTGAGGTGTACTCTCCGACGGCGTCCCGCATGGCTTGAATCACGCTTGGATCGGTCGGCGGAGCGGCGATCCCGGGCGGCGGGCTACGACTAGCCATAAGTAACATGTTTGACGCGGCCCACGCGCCTTTGGTGTCGCCCCGAGCTTCGAGAGTCTTCATCGCCGCGACGACGCGGTCGCCCAAAACTTTTCTCGCACCGGGGATGATGAATTCCATCGGCAACCGCTCGTTGCGATTATTATCATCAATGAAACCGTAGTGAAGCATCAGCAACGCGTTGCTCATGCGATCTCCGTAAGATATGAACACCTCTGTTCCTTTGACGGGCGTCGGGCCTTCACGTGCTTCTTCGTTCCATGTGAGCTCAAAACAGGACCCGTCATCGCTCACTCCATACTTGGCAGTCGATTCGACGCGATGATTTGCTAAATCAATTGTTGGAGCCAAAAACGCACACTCGGTATCACCAATCTTACCGCTAATTGCGCGCGTATGCACCCATGAGCGGCACCACTCAATCTTCCGCGCGTCGCAGCTCGACAACTCACCCGCGACGGCGGGATACGCCTCCATCGCAGCCGCCCAAGTAGCTTCATATCCCTCTCGCGAGCGCTCCGCCATGGCGCGGATTTGTGCATCTTGCAACGCCTCCAACTCGTCTTCATTAGCTAAATACATAGAATCAAACTCCCTCGGGACGACTTCTTCGCCATAGATCCGCCAATCCTCAACATGAGTCGTCGCCCAAGCGAGACCCGCGGTGAGTCGCACATCCTTAGCAAAAGGCGCGCTCATCACGAAATCAACCACGCATTGCGGCATGCGCGCTCCAAAATTTTGTACCCAGCCTTTGACGTAAATGTCGCGAATGCGCGCTTCGTCGTTCTTCGGCAGCTCTTGTCCTAGCGCCGCGGGCACGCCTAGCGCGCGCGAGAGCGGTAGACGCGCTAACGTCGACCCGCCAGCGGTCGCAAACAACCCCCGTCCGAACGCCCCTTCGCCCGTGACCGAGTGCACTAACAATTCCTCTGGCATTAACTTCGCCGTTTTCTGCGCACTCACGGCGCCATCGGGCGAAGCTTGCGTCTTGAAAGTCGCGCGCGTGGCGTCGCGCGCGCCCCCCTTTCTCGCTTTCTCCGTACGGTACCTTTGAGGCCCGTTTTGCGTTTGACGCCCGAGCGCGCGCGCGCCTCGTGGCGTTGTAAAATCATGCCCGCAATGTGCGTGCGCTGCGAGCGTCATCGCCGTCACCGAGTGCCCGCGCGCGATCGATGGGGCGGCGGGCGTGGTCGGTGTGACCAGATCCGCATGTCCAAAGAATCGGACGTTCGACACGTAAACAAGCGCATTCGCGCTCTGTACACTCAACCTGAAGGGTCAAACTAAAAACACCCGAAAGTCTCCTCGGAGGCGACGGTGTTTCGGGTCTCGGGTGTGGGCTCTCGTACTCGACGTCTCTCATGCCCATGTATGAACATAAAACACAGATCTGTAAAGATCATGGAAAACTATCCGACACACTACGTATTTCTGACCCTTTCGCGCGAAAGGTGAAGCTGTTTTTGGAAATCACGGCGCACCCCCCCCCTCACGCGACGGCCATCGGCGCGGCGGCGACGCGTCGTTTCGCGCGCTTGACTTCGGGAATGCGAAACACAAACGCGTGCGGACGCAACTCATGGACGTGCGGACGCAACTCATGGACGCAGAACGAACCAGGGGAATCTCTTCCGCTCGTCGATGCGACGTGCAAAGGGTCAAAATCGAACTCGCGCCACGACGCGCGACCGTCGCGAGCGAAGACGACGACATGGGACGACTTTGTGCACACGTCAGGGGCGCCAGAGATATCACCAGGGCGAACGAACGCGCCGGTGGAATCGCGAGGATGATACTCCACCGCACGACGACGGGAGAGTTGAGCGCAACCAGCGCCAAAATCCATCGGGGCGTGTAAGACATCACGCAAAATTTCCTCTTCAAGCGGTTGGAATTGAAAGTCAACGCTCGTCGAGTTGCGATGCTTGGCCAAAATTTCTTCCAACGCCGCTTTTCCGCGCTCGACTTTAGGCCACCCCGGAGCGCCGAGCCCATCGTCAACCAATCCATAAACCGTCCCACACTCCAATCGCTGCGGTCCTACGTCGGCGGCTCGATTGGAGACGTAAAACGCGTGCCCCTGAGCGTCGCCGACAATCAAATGAAACGCGTCGTACTCATCCCTTCGTTCATAAACCTCATTGACGTACGTCTCCACGCAATCGCACTCACTTTTTAAATATTCCATCACTAATTCCCCCGCCAACCGTCGTCCGATCTTATGTACGTCCTCTCGTTCGCCTTCGCGGCGTTCGCCCCTCCCGACGCCTAATCCGCGTCCACCCTCCATTCCATCGTTGTCCGTAGCCATATTTCTTTCATTCCTCTTCGTATCTTTCGTTATCAATGCAAATGCCCCTGAATTCTTATTCACCCCTAACCACGCCTCGTCGTTCTGTTCGCTCTCTTTCCCGGCGATGACGTTTTCCTCGCACGCGTGCGCGCGACACGCGCCGCGTCCCGCGTCGGCTTCGGCGTTGTACCCCACGACGACCGCGAACGGCGCGCCTGACTGCGCGCGTTCGACGCACACGAACGCCACGCACATTCCACGACGACGAGTTGTTTGTTTGTTTGTTTGTTTGTTCTCCAATCACTTTCACACCTTCGACGTTCAATGCACGAAGACGCACGATGACGCTTCGAACGGTGCGCCAGGCTGTGACGTTTGGTAAATATCTCACCGAAGCGCCGAAGCGAAGCGACGAGGCGGCGAGGCGACGCGCGACGGGCACTGGGCGACAGGCGATGGGGGAAGATATCGAACGAAAAGTAAGGCACAAGCGACGAAGGAGATGAATATTTTTAACCGTCGCGCGCGAGAGTCACTAAAGGAGGGGCGACGATAAAGGCGCCGACGGCGAGACATGACGCGACGACGCGACGACGCGAACGCGCGGAAATCAATTCTTGGGCGCGAATGCGAATTGATTTTCGAGCGCATCGCGGTTGAGCTCGACTAAAACTTTAGCCAGAGCTTCGTCTTCGCGCAAGGCGAGACCGGCGGCGATGACGGGGTCACCAGAGACCCAGGCGAAATCGAGGGGTTGACGAGCGCGCGACGCGCTCGAGATTTCAACCGCGTTCGCGCGCGCGGTGGCTTTCCACGATTGGAATTTGTCCAGCGTCACCAAGGCATCGCGGCGATAGCCCCCATGGTAGAGCAAGATGCCCAAATCGCGCTGTTCGTAGCCCACGCCGCCGTCGAGCTCGGCTAAGCGCTCGGTGACGAGGGTGGCCATTCGCAAGTCGCCAAACGGCCGACCTGAGGGTTGGATGATCCCCACCACGCCCGCGGCGGTGTTCATGCGGTCACTCTTGCCATACGCCGCGGATTCCACGGCGAGGAGGAATCCCGTGTCGCGCGAGTCGTCCCATTCCCAAGGCCAAAACGCGCGCTTGAGCGCCATGAGTTGCTGTCGAATGACCATGGTGGGTGTGCACGCCACCGCGCCTTCCGGGACGACGTCGCCAGCCTTGATCCCCCACGGTCGACGCGGCGTTGCGTCCGCGCCGCGACGCACGCGAAGCAAAACGTTAATGTCACCGCACTTGAGCTCGCCCTTGGTTTTCAATCGCTCGAGGAAACCGATGTAAATCGCGGCGAGCGTGGCGGGAATCCCAACCTTTTGCGCGATGACATTGTGAAAGTACGTTCGGTACGGCGAAAACGCCTCGCGCCACCCCGTGGGTGCGCGATACTGTTGCTCCTCGAATAAATACCGTTCTACGGCACGAATGAACGCATCGCCATCGCGCTTATCTTCTTCGCTCATGTACGACATATCCCGCTGAATGAACTCATCCACCAACTTATCCATGCGCTTTACGTACGCCTCTCGCGGCAAGCACACCGCCGTGCGGCTCTCATTCGCATCATCCTCCACGCACACATGTAACGACGCCTGAACGACATCCGCATCATCACCTTTCGCGTATTCTGTTCGCAATCCCACTCGCGCGTCTCGAGCGAACGGTTCCCACGTCTCCGCCGGCGCGCTCGGCTTCCCGAAATCATATTGCCTCCCCACATTCGCTTTCATCACCGCTTCTTCCCTCGACGCGTATTCCTTCGCCTCCTCCCCCGTGCGTTTCCCTTGTCGCCCTAGAAACTTATCCTCATTATCGTTCGCCTTGGCTTTTACCCGCGCGTTCGCCCGTCGTCCATTCGTTCGCATTCGCCTTCCGCCTCCGCGCGCGCTCGTCCTCGGCGTCGTCTCCGTCATCCTTCGTGTCTTCGTCGACAGAGTCATCATCGTCATCATCCTCGTCGTCGTCGTCGTCGTCGTCGTCGTCGTCATTCCTCACGTCCGTCCGTCGTTCGTTGACGTCCAACGCCGTCCAATCGCGTCGCTCGAGTGACTTCGACGCCTCTCGACGACGACGTCCTCGGTCGAGGTCGAGGTCGACGTCGACGCGCACCCCTTCGTGGCGTCGTCGTTCATGACGACCCCCATTGAGCGAATGTGTGCTCGACGACTGGTGCCAAAGACGAGTGGTGAGTGGTGATTCACCACGGTGTGCGTGTCATTCCCCTCTCGCGGGGTCGGTCGTCGTCGTGTTCGTCGTTTTCATCATTTTTGTCGTTATTTTCATCATTTTTGTCGTTATTGTCGTCATTTTCGTCGTCGTTTTCATCATTTTTGTCGTTATTGTCGTCGTCGTCGTCCTTCCCATCGCGGCATCGCCCAAGGTGTTCGTTGCCACGCGCGCGTCGCGTGCGCGCACTTCGCGCCGGGGCGATCGCACGACGACGATGCGACGACGATTATCGACATCGACATCGACATCGACATCGACGACGCCTAAGACGACGACGACGACGGAGGAGGATGTGTATCACACCCCACACGAATCTCCGCGATCGAACGCGAGAGATGCGTTGGACGACGACGAGGGAGTTGAATTCAGAGAAGGGATGAAACGAACGAAGTCGTCGCGGAGCGCGACAGAGAACGACGACGAAAAAGTTATAGAGAAAGAAAAGATGAAACAACGAACGATGAGAGCGAGATTAGCGTCGATGAGATCACCGACGTTAGGTCGCCAAGCGAGATTGGAGGCGGAACGCGAGGCGGAGGAACGAAGGAAATTGAACGCGTTGTTGTTGACGTCGACGAAGAGTTTTCGAGCGGTGAAGTCGCGCTCGTTGGAGGTGTACTGCGCGACGTGGAATGTGGGGAATAAGGCACCGACGATCGATGCCGCCACGGGGTGGTTGATGGATGCGCGCGAGCGCGCGGATATAATCGCTATCGGCGCGCAAGAGGCGTCGTATTCGCGGTCGTCCAAGAATGTGAAGCCGGCTACGGTGGCGAAATGCGTCGGGGATGAAGAACCGTACGAGTCTAAGGTCACGAAGAGAGGGTTTTGGCAAAGTTCGAAGTGGACGAAGGCTGGAATGATGGCGGGTGGGATGTTCGCGGGAGGCCTACTCGCGGTGCCGATTGGCGCTGCGCCAGGGATGCTGTGCGGGTTATTCGCCGGGTACTTTGCTGGGAAACGAGTGGTGGATGAGCTTAAAGTGCGCACGCACTGGTTTGAGTTTCTCATAGCGTCGTTGGGGAAGGATTTCGTGCTTTTGCAGTCCGAGGTGCTCATGCAGATGCGGTTGACGGTGTTCATCCGAGCGAAGTTGCAGTCGCGCGTGCGATCGGTGAAAGTTGGTTCCAAAGCGACGGGACTCGGCAACTTGGTTGGGAACAAAGGCGGGTTGATAGTGCACGTTGAGTTTGATAACGGGGAAACCATCGCGTTTGTGTCCTGTCACTTGGCCGCGCACGAAGGCGAAAAGTACTTTGAAGCGCGCAACGACATGGTTTCTGAAATCATATGCAAGGCGTGGTTGGATTGCGGAGCTCGAACCATCTGCGCGCCGCCGGTGTTGAGCGACGTTAACAGCGCGTTCTTCGACGCGTCGAACGAAATCATGTCCAAAGTGACGAGAACGAAACATAGGATAGACGCGTGGCAAAACACTGGAAAGTCGGTCACGTTTGCCACGCAAAAGAACCAAGCGGTGGACTTGTTGAACGGGACGACGCACGTGTTCTTCATGGGTGACTTGAACTATCGACTCGATCCTGGGATGCTCATCGGAAACGAATGGAATACGCACTGGGGCAAGGGTCGTCCCGAACCAAAGGTTTCGGTGCGTGAAATGAGGCCCCCAGTGGAAAAGGTGCCGTTGAGCAAGTATCCAGCCGCTCGGCCGGTGGCTCAGCCAGGGATGGTAATCGAAGACGAGGAAATCGAAGAACTTATCTATGAAGAGTCTCCGTTCATGTTGGGGCGTAGAGCTGTCCTCGAGCACGTTCAAGGGAGAAAATTTGAGACGTTGGAAAAAGCGGATCAACTCAAGCACGCGATGAAACAGGGCAAAATATTCGCTGGATTCCGTGAAATGCCGCTCAGATTTTACCCAACGTTCAAGCGACGAGGCAGCTTGCAAGAGAAAAAAGGGGGCTTGAAATGCTCATCGAGCGACACCGTCTCGAGCAACGTCGTGGTGCCCATTCCAGGCTCGGCAGAATACTACAATGAAAAGCGAGTGCCGTCATGGTGCGATCGAGTGTTGGTTCACTCCTTGCCGGGTGCAGAGACATCGTGCGAGCAAATTGAGTACGATGCGCGACATGATGTACCGACATCGGATCACGCTCCCGTGTATGCTATTCACCGCGTGACTTTGCGTCAGCTTCCTGCCGTGAATAGCCTACCGCGAGGGAAGCTGACATTCACTGGTTTACAAATCACTCGAGAGTTCTCTGAAGCAGAGTATGTGTCCAATAATACCTGGGTGCACGTGCTCGTGCCGCACACGCGCATCGTTCTTCCGGAAGCATCAGAGCTGAGCTCCACGCACACGCAGTGCGTCAAGTCGGATGAACCGACGAAGTTGACTGCGCGCTACGAATGGAGCGCCGACTCACTACCTCGCGTCGTCGTCGGATTTCACGAATCGGACAAGGACATATTGGATTTACAGAAAAAGAAAGCGGAAAAGTCGACAAGGCAAAGCTCAAAATCATCCGTAGAAAGCAAAGTTGAGAAAGATGCTGATGAGATGAACTCCGCGGCGGACGTCATGCTCGGAGTCGAAGCGTACGGACAGTTCCAAGCCATCATCACTCTCATGGACTCGCGTTTGGGCACAAAACTCGGCACCGCGGCAATTGCCCTTTCAAACACGAGCTTTGACGTTCCCTTGGAATTATATTCCCAAACCGTTGGTCGCGTTGTCGGAGCTTGGTCGATTGAAGCTCCGTAATGTCAGATATTATAGTTTATCAGGGCTTTACCTCGTTGTTTTTCTCCGAGATTTATCGTCAGGGTTGCATTCGATTTTCATTCGCTGACGTGCGTGACATTGAGAACAGACACTTGATTTATTACCTGCGAATTTAGTCTAGAAGTTGTGATGGATGTGATCGCGAACAATATTCACTGACGTTGCAATCGCGCTGGCTCGGCTATCTTACGGCGTCAACCGCTTGGGGTCACGCGGGAACATAGACGTCTTGCGGATGTTGCCGAGGTTCATAAACAACATGGCGACGCGTTCGAGACCGACGCCGCAGCCGCCGTGTGGCGTGGCGCCGAACTTGAAGGAGTCAATATACGATTGGATCGTCGACAGTACGATACCGCACTCCTCTGCGCGCTTGGCGAGCATTTCCGGATCGTGGATACGCTGAGCGCCGGAGATGATTTCCTCACCGCGAATGAAAATGTCAAACGAGTTGGTGTAGTTTGGATCATCCGGAGCAGGCATGGTGTAGAACGGACGGGCGTTCTTCGGATATCGAGTGAGCATATAGAAGTCGGTGTTGAACTTCTTCTTCACTAATCCACCGAGGATGCGCTCGGTCTCGGTGCCAATATCTGCGAGCGGATCAATGTCGATGCCAGCCTCTTGCAACATCTTTACGCCTTCCTCGAATGTGATGCGCAACGACGGTTTCAAATACTGCAAAGGCTCGAACGGGTGCTGTGTGTTCACAACATTCAGCTCCTTGGCAAACCGAGCGTTCAAGCCATCGAACATGGACACGAACAAGTCATCAAGCACGTCCAAGACTTCGCTATAGTGCTCCTTGATGGCCATTTCCATGTCCAAACCGGTGAACTCGCACAAGTGACGGTGCGTGTTGGAGTTCTCGGCGCGGAACACCGGACCGATCTCAAAGACGCCTTCTAAATCACCCATGATCGCCATCTGCTTGTACAACTGCGGAGATTGCGCCAAGCACGCCTTACCGAGAGTCATGTAATCGAGCGTGAACACCGACGAGCCGCCTTCAGATGCGCCGCCGATGAGCTTTGGCGTGTGAATCTCCACAAAGTCGCGCTTCAATAGCGCTTCACGGAAAAGGGCACCCACTCCGGATTGGATTCTAAAAATCGCGTTGTTCGCCGGCGTGCGCAAGTCGATCACGCGGTTGTTCAACCGCGTGTCTTGCAGCACGCGTACGTATTGCGTGTCCTCTGACTCAAATGCCGTATCCGGTCTTGACGCATCCTCAATATTGAAAGGCAAGTCCGGCGCCGAGCGCGAGATGCAAAATATCTCCCGGCACACGACTTCAATATCGTTTTGCGTGCACGATTCCACCGGGACTTCAGGTTTCACCACCAAACCTTTGATGTCTACCACCGTTTCCTTTGGTAACGCGGAAACCCACTTCACCATCCCTTTGCTCACGTTCACGTCATCCACGAACAGCGTGATTTGCACGTTTGACGTTTGTTGCCTGAGCACGATGAACGCGCTCTTTCCTTTCCCTCGCACGTTGTGGATGCGTCCTCGCAATAAAACCTCTTGCCCAATCTTGGTCGCGTTCAGCGCGTCCACGCGCGTCCACTTTCGCCCCGTTACAGCTTGGCTCTGTACCAACGGCGCGTCACCGTATAAATGTTTCAACGGATCCTCTTCCACGACGATTGATGCGAGCTTTTCCGCCACTGCCGCCGCTCGTTCGGCCTTCAATCGCTCCTTCTCTGCCGCCGCGGCGGCCTTCTTGAGCGCTTTCTTCGACGGCGCCCCGTCGACGGGTTCGTCGTCGGCCGCGCCCGCATTCGAGTCAATTTCGTCGCTCATGACGTCGTTCGAGTCCGACTTCGATCGCGAAAAATCGCGTTAACGCGTCGAAGAATGCGAGAAAGAAATGACGATCACGAGATCAGGGTTGGTGTCGCGTCTTTGGTGCCCTCAGGCGCGAAACGGCGCGACGACGAGAGGGAACGATGGAAACGACATGGTCGACCTCAAAGGGCGCTTTAAAGATGGAAAGTTAACGCGACAAGGTGATTGCGACGATGTAGGACTAAATGCGCGTGTGCATAACAAATGGGCGTCACGCCGGACGCCAAGGCGCGAAGACGCGACATCCGGCGCGAAAGACTTCGCATCGAAACGGGCCGTAGTGTTCTTGAGCGCGACTCGGTGCGTGGAGTTGCGCGGCGATTTCACCATCAACGGCGATGAAGCCGCCGCCGTTGCTCACCGAGCCCTGATCGGGATAGAGCTCGAACGATTTGGCTTTGATGTACTCGACGGCGCAATTGTGCACGTGCTTGCCCGAGTCAAAAGCGAGCAAGAGCTTGAGCAAATTCCTACGATTCGTCGGCCGCACGATGACTAGATCGATCGAACCATCGTCAAACTCGGCGTAAGGGGCCGCTTTGGTGGTTTCCGTGCCCCATGGAACGTTGAGCGCCCATAAACCTAAGATTTCACCCTCCACTACGCGCCAGCCAGGACGACCTTCGATGGGTTGCCCAATCGGCCCCTTGCTGCGAGACGCGTTGTGCGCCTCGCCTGATTCGTTCGTTTCGTACATCAACTTGCATCGATACATCCGCCGCGCGACAATTCGCACGATCGCTTGCAACGTAAAACGGAAACCACCGAGGCAACGGAACTTTTCGCTCTCAATGTCGACGTCAGAAAAAAATCCCCACGACGTCGATAAGAGCGAGTGCATCGTCTTCTTCGAGCACCACTCCTGCGTCACCGGATCAAGAAACTGAATTTCCGCGCGATCGAGCGCTCGAACTTGCCCGCGCGCGATGGTCACCGCGCAACTCACCGGGTCACACAACTCGTTGGCGTCGCTCTGAATCGATTTAATCAGCGCGTTCCCGGACCCCGCCGGGATGATCCCGATGGGCATCGTCATCGCGCGCGTGGCGTCGTCGCGCTCGCCCAAACCTTGAAACAATTCCGCCACCGTGCCATCGCCTCCCACGGCGACGATGCCACAATACCTGGATAAATTCGCCTGTCGCGCCAACCGCGTCGCCTCTTTCGCCTTACTCGTCGTCTTCACGTCGAACGTAAACCCCGCCTCGCGCAGCACCGCCGCCGCTTTCTCCCACACCCTAATTCCCTCCCCCTTCCCCGACTTGGGATTCACTACGACTAACAACACTTTAGACGGGACGACGTCCTCACTCGCCATCTTCGACGTCGATGCGATATCACCCAACCCACACGCCCGTCTCGCCTCGTCCTCGGCTTCGCGCGCCGCGATTTCGCTTTGAAACTCAAACCTATACGCCCTCACCCGCGCGCTTCGTCGTCGCTTCCCGAGCGGTGCTTTCTTCGCGCGATGATTCGCCTTAATCACGACCCCATATCCCCCTTCACTATTTCGTTCCATCGACGCATCGATCACATCTCGCGCCGGTATCCTAATCTTCGCGTGTCCGAGCGCCCACGCGCTCGCGCTCGTCGCGCTCGCGTAGCTCATGATTGAAATCTCGCTCGGCACTTTCCCTCGTCGTGCATCGCCGCGCATCGCCACTCGAGCCAAAGCGCGTTCAACATCACCCACTCCATTCTGTTCGCTTTCCTTTTCCACCCAGAACTCATCAAAGCTATCCAACGAGCTTCCTCGTTCGACCTCGCTCGACGCGCTCGCGTCGTCGTCGTCGTCGTCGTCGTCGTCGTCGTCATCATCCCCATCATCGCACTCGCTCGCGCGCCACCATTCGTCGAACGCCAATGACCCTTTCGTGATGAAATACCTCACCTTTATCGGTGTCGTCGCGTTCGCGTTCGCGTTCGCGTTCGCGTTCGCGTTCGCGTTCGCGTTCGCGTTCGTCGAGCTCGCCCACGGCCGGCTCAACGCCCGTCGCAGCGCCGTTCGTCGTCCTCCGCGGTCGATGACGTCCACGACGTCGAACCACGACGGGACGTGCGCCATCGCTCGCACTTCGTCGTCGCTCGATCGCGATCGCGCGCGTGTCGTGTTCGCGTGACGTGTGTGTGACGTCGTTCGATTCCATTCCCACCCAGGGCGCGACGGCGCGCGATCGAGCGTGCGGACGCGTGGTCGTGGTCGGTCGGTCAGGGAGGTCGGTCGGTCGGTCAAGGAGGTCATTCGGTACACTGCGCCATACCGAGGATACACTACGTCGTTGGATGTCATAGAGCGTTCGGGTGGGGGCGACGTCGTGCGTGGACGTGGTCGTGGTCGGTCGGTCAGGGAGGTCGGTCGTTCGTTCGGTCGGTCGGTACCCTGCGCCATACCGAGGATACACTACGTCATTGGATGTCATAGAGCGAGGGCGATGAAGACAAAGTCACGCTCGACGTCGACGTCGTCACGCCCATCGCTCGACGTTCCGCGACGTCGACGTCGAGGGAAATATCCCACCCGACGACGCGCGCGTGAAGTGAAATAAAGCATACAGTGGATGAAATAAAGCATAAATAAAGCATAAAGTGGATGAAATAAAACATAAAGTGGAAAAGCGCGCGAACGACCGAGACGAACGCGCCATTCGTCGATCGCGTGTCGTTCGTCGATCGCGCGCGCGTTGGACGTCCGATCGCGTCGCGACGACCGCACGCGATCGCGCGTTGAGGAAACATACGACACGAAATTCCGTGCACGCGCTCGCGAGTCGTGAAGAATGCGTCGAATGCGATGGGTTGGAGTTTCATCGATGCGCGCGAATGCGAGGATGCTGACGCGACAAACGCCGTCGACGTCGATCGGGACGTTCGGGAGAGAGAAAACGACGACGACGACGACGACGACGACGACGGCGGTTGATTTGAACACGAATGCGAACGAAGGAAACGTATCGGCGATGAGCGCGATTGCGAACGCGATCGCGCGGGCGATTGAAGGAAACGCGAACGCGATTGGGAATGACCTCGGGAAGGTGGATGGGAACCGCGCGCGCGCGGGGGAGACGCGCAAGAGCGCGGAGAATGAAGTGTACGTGCCGTCGATACCGATGTTTTTATGCGCCACGCGAATGGTACGAGACAGCGAGTATTGGAGGAGTGTTCTCATCGTCGATGAACGCAAGGCGAGGACGAAACCGAGATTGTCGTGGTACGACGCGACGGATGATTCTTGGGTTCCGCGCGGGTGGTACGCCGACGGGTTGAAGGCGGATTTTTCGTATTATTTCGGCGAAGGGAAATAAGAAAAGAAGAAACACAACGCTCGATCTCGCGCTATGTAGAAGCGCGAGATCGAGCGAAACAGCATGACCGCAGCGACGGGATTCGATGGAACGACATCGATATCGCGTGTACACCATTCCAATGTTCATTCAACGGGCGTCGAGACCCCGCACCACCCCGATATGTACCACTTTGTCCGCATTGATAGCACTAACCACCTCAGTCTCATACACACGACGCCGTGTGACACTTGTAATACAACATGAACGATTTTGTTGCATTCAGAGACGCAATCGCAATCATTTGTCCGTCAATTCGTTTGTCGCCGTCGCGCCTCCGGCGGCGAAACTCGCGCGACGACCGGCGAGCGCGACCGTCACAGCGCACCTCCCTCATCGCCCCGCGCGATGACGTCCACATCTTTGCACGTTCACTCAAAGTACGTCGCGACCGCTCGACGTGGCGTTCGCACGTCAATGTCTGTCGGTCGACGCCTCGCGCGCTCGCGTTCGTCCACTACAAACTTCAACTTGTTGCTCCCCGGGGACGACGCGTTCGAACGAATTCGTGCGAGCGACGTGAACGGTGGGAAACCACCGATGGGTGATGTAAAACATGTTCGACAGCACGGAACGATCGCTCGATGGCGCGTGGACGCGAAGTTCGGGCGTAAGACGGAGGCTTTGGAGGCGCTTCGCGAGTGGGCGCGAAGCGTCGCCGCGCTCGCCGGCGTGGACGCGGAGCGCGTGACGCTCTACGCGACGAGGATCGGCGGACGAGACAGCGCGATCGAGATGGAAATTAATGGATTTGAATCCGTGAGCGACGTGGATGATTTTTTCGCGGCGATTCCTCGAGAGGCGCACGCGGCGTGGACGAAGGCGTTCGCGGAGGTGGTCGTCGACGGGAGCGCGGAGTGGACGGTGATGAGAACGAGCGGAGTGTGCGCGACCGCGAGCGGGGGAACAAAAAGTACCGTCATCAAGGCGAAGGAAGGGAAAATCAAAGCGAGCGGCGGTGGTGGGAGGATGAAATACGCGGACGTGGACGAGTCGTCGCTAGTGATCGGAACGACGCTTCCGGATGGGCGGGACGTCGTCGCGGATTGGAAAGGTGATCCGTTAGTGGTGAACCCGGGCGATCGCATGCCGCGATTTTAGAGGCGACGCGCGCGAGAGGAGGGATTCATGTGTGATTGTGTGATTATTACATCAGTGTGTACCGTAACGTACCGTATGAAATGCGCAAACTAAAATGCGCTCGCGTTTCGGCGAGCGCGCTACGAGATGATGTGTCTTTCGTACTATCCTTAGCCTTCCTCGGGGTTATTGGGTGAAGCTAACGAAAAATTCATCGTCTTCAGAGCTCGGGGAGCGTGAGATTTGAGAGTACGGATGGTGACGCTCGCCCGAGCCGCGGTCACCCGCGCGCGGCGCGAGCGGCGGCAATCCGTACACTTCAGCGAACGCCTCGCCCGTGTCTTGACTTAGCGACACCATCCCGGGCGTCCCCGGCGTACGATTTGTATCACTAAACGACGAACCCACCGGACTACCGTTCACGATCGCTCTCGCACGCGCCAGTCGAATCGCATCCGTCGCTCGTCGGCTCCGCGCGATGATCCTATCGCGCATCTTATTTCGATTCCGCTCTTCCCGCACGCTCTCCGGCGTGAACCCGCGCGGAAGTGGTTGTTGACACGTTGGACACTTGTAAATATCGTGCTCGCGGCATTGTACCAGGCAGCATCGATGAAACACGTGCTTACACGTTAACGCCGTCACGAGTTCGATTTTCTCCGGGTCGTCGCTCGCCTCCGGGCGCGTTCGGTCCAGCGGAGAATGACACACCGCGCAATCTCGCTCGCCGTAGGCGTATCCAAACGGTGATTCATTCGGTGACGACCCCGACCTCGAGGACACCGAACAGAACCCGCGTGCGGTCGCTCGCTCATCTCGTCTCGGCGTCACGTACATGGCGTCCCGGAGCGCATCCGCTAACATTTCCGCCTCGCTCGCCTCACGCGCGCCGCTCGATCGCTCGCTCGCTAATGACGACATTGCGAAATATCCATCACTTCTTGACGACGACGCTCGAGGCGTGCTCGTGGGGGTGTGCAACACCTCGGTCATGATTCGCCGCGAGCGCGCGATGATTCAAACGCTCCGCTCGCTCCGCTCTCGCGCTCGCGTCGTCCCGCTCGCGTCTGTTCGACTCCGTCAACGCCAACGTCTGCGCACGACGACGACGTCACGTCGTCAAGTCTGGATGTCTCGACGGTCTCCTCGCGTGCTTACCCACGTGGCGTCGTTCGCGCGACGCAGGCGTCGATGACTGACGCGTCGCGACGTCGTTCCCCTCGAGCTCGAGCTCGCGCTCGCGCTCGCGCGTCACGCCTACGAAAGCGAGAACCGCACGAAAAATACCACCAACGCGCAGAATAAACCCAGAAGTAACAAAACGATGCGAAAAGACCAGAGCGCGCGCGCGCACATCGCACACGCGGCGCACGGGGCTAAGCACGCGAGCGCGAGCGACGACGGCGCGTCGGCCGCGTTCGGGACGCGAACCGACGCGACATCGCCACCGCTCTCCGCGCTCGCCCGCGCGCGCGCGTTCGCGCGCGCGATGTCGGATAAATTATCACCATCGATCGTCCGCGCGCTCGTCGTTCGTCGAACGGTCTCTCGCGCGTTGTCGCGCTCGGCTCGAGCGAGCGCTCGCGCCGTCGGCAACGACGTCATCTCGCGTAAACAAATCTCACATCTTCGCTCGTCTCTTACTCGCCCCGAAGACGACGCTTTGGCGCGAACGTACAACTCTCCACACGTGATGTGCGCGCACGCGTTCGTGCACGCGCACCCTAACGACGTGGCGAGCCCTTGTTCGATATCTCTCGCCCGCACGCGTTCGAGGCACAGGCGACACTCCGCGACCTCGCGCTCCGCGTCCATCGCCTCTGCTCGCGCCTCCGCGTTCCTCGAACTTTCTCGCGCTTCCACGGCGAAATCAAGCGCTCGTTCGAGATCGTCCATGCATTTCGAACGCGTGCGCGCGGGCATGAGCGTTCGAAAGCGACGCGATGTGGAGGCCCGCCATGTGGAATACGAACCGTCACTGGTGAGGATGGACAGCGACCGATGACATCATCATCATCATCACACTTCTTCGGTCGTTCACGACGCGATGGCGGACGATTTCGTGCTCAACCTGGCGTACGGTGAAGATGAAAAAAGACGGGAAAAAATCGGAAACCCTCGAAAGCGCACGATCGCGCGAAGTGAGAAGAAAGGCTACCGCGGCGGCGCGCGCGCGCGCGAACGCGGCGAGCGACGCGAACGAGGACGAAACGCCGGCGACGGAGGTGGATGGACGAAGGAAAGAAACGACGACGGAGGAGGGAAGAAAACTTCAAAGGATGTGACTCCAGGGCGAATGAAGGAAAAACACGAAAAAGTGAACGCGAGCGATCGCACGAGGACGAGGCCGGAGGCGAACGCGACGGCGGCTGAGCGACGGCGAGGCAAAGCGCGCGAGGGAATGAAGAAACGCTCGAGAGGGAATGAAGAAACGTTCGAGGTGGTGAAAACAAGAGATGAAGACGACACAGGAGATGTTGACTCGGGAGAACGCGAGAAATCGCTGACGTTCGACGCGAAAGATTGGGCGAGTTTGATGAAGAGCGCGGCGTCGCGGGACGTAGGGTCGAGCGCGCGAGACGTCGAGGAGGTGGATGACGATGACGGGGGCGATCGCGCGAGAGTTTTCGGGAAACGCGCGAAAACGTTCACCGATTGTGGGTTGCCCCCGTCTTTGGTGAAGCATTTGGTGGAGAACGTTGGATTCGCGGCGCCGACGACGGTGCAAGCGCGAACGATACCGCGGCTGCTCGCCGGTCGGGACGTCATGGTGCGCGCGGAGACCGGGTCGGGGAAAACACTGAGCTACATCGCGCCGCTGTTTAGCGAAATTGGTGGGATCACCCCGCGCGTGACGCGCGAGGGAGGCACGAGAGGGCTGATACTCGTGCCGACGAGAGAGTTGGCGACGCAAGTCGAGGACACGGCGAGAGTCATCGGGCGACCGTACCATTGGGTTGTCACGAGCTCGGTCATGGGTGGGGAAAATCGCACGAAAGAAAAAGCGCGATTGCGCAAGGGCGTGGTGCTGTTGATCGCCACCCCAGGGCGTTTGCTCGATCACTTAAGAATGACGGAGTCGTTCGTCGTCGATAATTTGCGATGGCTCGTCCTGGACGAAGCCGATCGGTTGTTAGATTTAGGATTCGAGGAGGCGCTGAACGCAATTTTAGGAGAAATCAGTCGTCGCACGGAGAATGCGAGCTTGTGCACGGCGTTGCTGTCGGCGACGCTCACGCCCGGGACGGCGCGGTTAGCTGAGCGCATGGTGGACCCGGTGACCATCGTCATCGATCCTGAAAATGATGATTTGGAAATCGTTGGCACTGGAAACGATCGCGACGGCGATCGCAACGCTGGCCCGGCGACGATGGACATCGATGGGTTGAAGCGCATGGCGAACGTCATGGAGGGCGGGAGCAAGATTCACATGCCCGAGGGATTGAATCACACCGTGGTGGAGGTGTCCATGAAGGCGCGCCTCCCGGCGTTAGCGGGCTTACTCGCGGGATGGATGCAAGGCTCGATTTCGAAAGCCATTGTGTTCTTTTCATCGTGCGAGTCAGTTGAGTATCACTATAAAACCTTACGCTGGCTCGCCAAAGGGAGCAAAGGAAAGATGGACGACGACGACGACGCCGCGCAAGGTCCATACGAAATCTTCCGTCTCCATGGGCTACTCGCCCAAAGCGAGCGTACGAGTGTGTTTAGGAAATTTGCCGAGACAAAAAGTGGAGTGCTGCTTTGTACTGATGTCGGCGCGCGTGGTTTGGATTTCGTTGGTGTCGGTGCGACGGTGCAAGTAGACCCACCAAATGACGCAACGACGTACGTGCACCGCGTCGGGCGTACAGCGCGTCTAGGCTCCAACGGCGAGGCGGTCTTGTTTTTACAATCCAAAGAGCGCGAGTTTAGGGACGTGCTGGCCGGCGAAGGGGTGCAGTTCAAACAAGGATCCGCGGTGGCGATGTTGAACGTCCTCGACGACGCAAAGAGTGCGACGGGACACGACAGATCCATGTTCAAATCTATGCCGCATCTCCATCCAGCGGCGCAATATATGATGAAAAAGCTCATGGCCAAAGTTGCTTCGGATAAGCCGTATAATACTCTGGCGAAAGATGCGTTCCGCGCGTACGTCCGCTCGTATGCCACGTTTCCATCGGCCGTTAAGCACATCTTCCACATCAAGCGCCTCCATCTCGGGCAAGTCGCCGCGGCATTCGGATTAAAAGACCCCCCGCAGCTCATTGGCTCCTCTGCCACGAAAGCCGCGCTCAAGGCGCAGAAAGACGCGGCGAGAAAGAGGGTCAATTCCGACGGACGCGAGAAAAAGCGCGCTCGCGTCGCTAAAAAAGCCCGAAAGCTCGCCCCGCGCGCCGCTTCCTCCGCCCCGGTCGGCGTGTGATTTTATTTCCCATTCATCACATCCTTCTTCGACGCCGCGCCAAATGACGTTTCCATCGCTCGTCCAACGCTCGACGATATTCGACGTCGCCCCCGGCGCGCCGCGTCGTCCCATCAGGGTTTACGCCGACCCACATCTAGTCAGCAACCCCAAGAACGTCATGCGTTTTTATTTTCCCATCGTCATCTCTCGCCGCCATGTTCGCGTCGTCGAAGACGTCGAAGACGACGAACGTGTTGGAAATGCGCCTTCGCACCGCCTCGCGCGCGTCGGGGGCGCGTTTTGCCATCCAAGCGCGCGCGCGTCCTCGGGCGCGCGCCTCTCCACCGCGAGCGTCGCGCGCGAGGAACGCCGCGCCGAGCGCCAGGGGATTCGCTCGGCACGAGCGCGCGAAAACAGTTACTTTGCCACACGCTGCGAAAGGGAAAACCGACGAGGAGTGCGACCCGGAGGATCCATCGACGTGTGATATGGAGTTCATGAAGCTCGTGCGCGAAGATGCCGAGGCGCCGACGACGAGGTACGCGCTGCAAGCGACGTATTTCGGCGTCGTGATGTCCGTGGCGGTGGCGCTGTATATAACATTAGGTCTAGGGTCGTCCTCGTCGTCGTACAGCGCGTGGAAGTCTTTCGTTGGGGCGATGGCGAAGAGTGGGTTCACCGCGGCGTTCGCGCTGATCTTCGTGAGCGAACTCGGGGACAAAACCTTTTTTATCGCCGCGTTATTGGCGATGCGATTGGGACGATTCCGGGTGCTGGTGGGGGCGACATCAGCTCTGGCGATGATGACTGTGATTTCGGTGGCGATCGGACGAGCATTTCAGAAATTGCCGAGCGGATTGATGACGACGTTGCCGTTGGGGGAGTGGGCCGCAGTTGGGCTCTTGGCGTTTTTCGGCGTGCGAACTTTGAAGGAAAGTTTAGAGATGCCCAAGTCCGGGTCGTCGCCGGAAGAGCACGGTGAGCTTGCAGAAGCAACAGAGGTGGTGTGCAAATCCACCGCACAGCGCGGACCGCTCATGGCGGCACTGATTGAAACATTTACATTGATTTTCATCGCCGAGTGGGGCGATCGAAGCATGTTGGCCACCGTGGCATTGGGCGCGGCGCAAAACCCGATCGGCGTCGCATGCGGGGCGACGTTCGGACATTTTTTAGCGACACTCATCGCCGTCGTCGGCGGGTCTTTGCTCTCGAAGCGAATTAGCGAACGATCCGTCGGTATTGTTGGCGGCATACTCTTCTTGGTTTTCGCTGGTGCCACTGCGCTCGGTGTGTTTTAGATCACAGCCACCACGCACATTCACACGCGTTAAGAACGCATGTTTTGTTTTGTTGGTTATAAATATAAAAAATTCAATGTTTCAGTACAGTCTTACGCTAAATCGCCGTCGTCTCGGCGCTCAATCGCTCGGCGGGAGCGTTTTATGCAGCACGGCGATGAGCAGCACGCCGACGAGCGCACCCGCCAAGTGCGCCACGTGGTTTACTCCGCTCGCGCCTACGCCGCCGACGTTCGCCACCATCTTCGCCTCGCTTAAAAAGCGTTCGAGCACGAATTGGCCCAAGATGATGACCTCTAAAATTCGTTTCCAGTTGAGCTTCAACTTGACGAGCACGGAGACGGCGAACAGCCCGAACACGGCGCCAGAGGCCCCCAAGCTCACCGTCGCCGCACTGCCGATGCCGAGAACTCCGCCCACGCTTTTCGGGAGTACTAACCAAGACGCCACGTTCGCACCGATGCCGGTGACTAAGTACGACATCCAAACCCCGAACGCGCCCTCTTCTTCCTCGATGAGCTTGCCAAAAATGTACAAGAAGAAAATATTTGAGCTCAGATGCTCCCACGACGCGTGACAAAACGTCGACGTCGCGAACTGCCACCACACCGGATGGACATGATTCAAATAAAGCATCTTCACCGCGCCGACGTGCGCCCAGTGATCGAGCGCGAATAACGCGAAATTTATAAACAACAACCCAAAGACGCCGTCGTACGTCCGCGGCTTCGTCGCTCGCGCCAACTTATCCGCCGCCCCCAGCGCGCCTTTCGCCGCATTCGCCGCATACTTACTCATCACCTCCTCGGCGTTGAAATCTTTCCCCGAAGACTTACACGTCGTCGTCGTCCCTCGCGAGACCTGCGAGCGCGCTCGCGTTCGCTCGCCTCGGCGCGCGACGCCCATCCTCACCCCGGTCATCCCTGTCGCTCGTCCTCGCGCTGATGACGATGACCACGCGTTCATCGCGCGCCACGTCGTCGTCGTCGTCGTCGTCGTCGCTCTGACGATGACGACCGACGTCGTCCTCGTCGCCATTCCTTTTCCCGTCGTCGTCGACCTCTGGCGTGGACGCGCGCTGTTCCGCGTCACCATGGCGTGCGTCGTCGTCATCATCGTTCGATTCAACGACGACGTATGCCCCGATGCGATCACGCCTCGCGCGCGAATGATTCGATCGAACGAAAAATTCAAGCACACGAAAACTCTCTCGCGCGAACGCGTTCGTCGCGTTCGTCGCCGTGAATGCCGCGCGCGAACGGTCGGTTCGGGAATCACGCGCGGTGGCGCGCCGTGCGCGTGACGGTAAAAGTCATCGACGTCGTACTGTGGTGCTCTCGAACGCCATCGAGCGCTCGCGTGCTCGCGCGCGGTCGTTGTCCTCATAGTCGCGCCCTCGCGAACGCATACAAGCGCGCGCGCGCGAGCATCGTTGAGGTGACCGTGACGACCTCGGTGAATTGGTATATTCGGACATGTGACACATAGTCTTTCTAGCTCGTACGATGGCGGCGCGCGGTCGCCACTCGACGCCTCGCGACGACGGGTGGCGCGATCGCATCGTCACCGCGCGAGACGAGCGCGAGAGCGCGACGACGGGACGACTCGAAAGGACATTCGCGGTGTTTTGGCCTTCATTCTTCATTCCTTTTTCGCGGTGTGAAGGAGAAACCGAACGAGCGAGACACGCGCGAGTGAGGTCGAAGATTAATTGCACTTTTTTTCTAGTCATTCCAAAGGTTTTCATCGATTCAGTTCGAGATCGACGATGATGACGATGACGATGACGATGTCGGGGGCGAACGCACGATCGATGTGTGAAGGCACATCGACGAGCGCGGTACGACGAACAGAAAAGGTGTTTGGGGGAATGGAGAGAGGGAAGGCGCGAGCGCGGGCGCGGGCGGACGCGGGCAAGAACAGGGCGAACCGGGCGTCGAGAACGACGGTGGAAATGCGATCGACACCGAATGATGTGGATTGGGTGGAGAAGTATGGGAATAAGAAGTTGAATTATCGATTACAGTCGCGAGCGCGAGCGCGAGGGGAAGGGGATTACCCATCAGAGGGCGAGCGAGGGGAGGTCGAGGAAGACGGGGGTTACGAGGGCGGCGACGCCGAGGAGTATAAGGTTGGGGTGTTACTCCTGAATTTAGGGGGACCAGAGACGCTAGATGACGTGCAGCCGTTTTTGTATAATTTGTTCGCCGATCCGGACATCATCAGGCTCCCTACGTCGCTGCAATTTTTGCAAGGGCTGTTGGCGAGCGTTTTAAGCGCCGCGCGGGCGCCAAAGAGTCGAGTGGCGTACGAATCCATCGGGGGAGGGTCACCGTTGAGGAGGATCACGGATGATCAAGCGGTGGCATTGCAAGGAGCTTTAGACGCGCGCGGTGTTCAGGCGAAGACGTACGTTGGGATGCGGTATTGGAAGCCGTTTACGGAGGATGCCATCGACGCCATCAAGCGCGACGGCGTCAATAGGCTCGTTGTCCTTCCCTTGTACCCGCAATTCTCGATCTCCACTTCAGGATCGAGCTTGCGATTATTGGAGCAATACTTTTCCGAAGACGAGCAGCTGGCGCGGGTGAAACATACGGTGATTCCGTCGTGGTATCAGCGTCCCGGGTACGTCAAGGCGATGGCGAAATTAATCTCGCAAACCCTCAATGAGAAGTTTGATGACAACAGGGAGCCGATCATCTTCTTTTCTGCCCATGGCGTTCCGGTTTCGTACGTAGAAGAGGCTGGGGATCCGTACAAAGCGGAGATGGAGGAGTGCGTGCAGCTCATTGTTGATGAGTTGCGCGGAATGGGCGTGGCGAATGAACACGTCTTAGCGTACCAGTCGCGCGTCGGGCCGGTGGAGTGGCTCAAGCCCTACACGGATGACACCATTCGTCAGCTCGGGCGCGATGGCACGAAAGCCATGTGCGCGGTACCGATTTCCTTCGTGAGCGAACACATCGAAACGCTCGAAGAAATTGATATGGAGTACCGCGAACTTGCCGAGGAGAATGGAATCGAGAAGTGGGGCCGCGTCCCAGCATTGGACACTGATCCGCTCTTCATCGATGACTTAGCCGAGGCGGTGATTGAGGCTTTACCCTACACCACGCGCATGAACGGCCGTCAAGGCGAGGTCACGAGAGCGTCGGCGCGCGTGCCCACTGCCGCTGTCGGCGACTTGCTCGCGTCGTACGACCGAGACAAACTGGCCATTCCCATACCTGACAGTAGCTGGAGCAAGAAACCTGACGGACGCGGTGCTCGCGGGGATTCTAACGACTCCTCGAAGACGACAGCCGATCTCGTCAGCTTCGCCCTCGTCTTTTTCGCCGTCTTTTTCTTCCTTCAAATCCAAGCCGGCGCGAATGGTTTATTCGGCGCCGCGGGAATATTTCAACACTGGTGAGCGCAAATTCGACATCTCGTTCGCTCTCAATACCACGAGCTCCGCGCTTGTTTTATTTGTCAACTTTAGCTTAGCTTTGGATTGTCAACCCAACGTCTTGCGATATTTACCACTATCTACCCGACCCGACGTCTGAGTACGTCTTGCTCGCCTCCGTACGCCGCAGTCTGCGCCGCGCTTCATGATGACCATGCTCCACGCCCGTTTCGCGCGCCGCACCGCCGCGAGTGCGTTCAAGCGTCGAAGAAACGTTCATAAATTCTACTCTACCTCGCACTCGTTGTCGTGTGACGTCCATGCAGCGACTCGAGCGTACGCTGGGCGTCGCGTGCGGGCGGCGGCTCGCGCGGCGCCAAACGTTTCGTTCATGGTCCCCAGAGCGTCGAGCGCGCGTCAAGGGCGATGGCGATCGAATGACGCTTCACTCATCGCTCTCGCGCGTTGGCGCGCGTATGGGACGAATGGTGAACACGGAGACGACGGCGGAGACGAGGACGACGCCGAGAGCTTTTACGTCGGCGATATCGAGTGCACGTGCGATGTCATGGTGATGGACGACGACGACGACGACGATGGAAGTGATGCGAAAGTGGAGACAAGCTCGAATGGGGTCGATGTCGACGCGCTTCGACGAGAAGTTGCGGAGGACGCGCGGGCGTTGATCGCTTGGCTGGTCGGCGTGACGACAAAATCGAAGAAGAAAGGCAAGTCGACGTCGTCGAGCGAATCGCCAGCCTGGATGAAAAAAGCGCGCAAAGTGCTTCCTAAATCGATTTCTCACGTCGAGCTGAGCGTGGCGCTGTGCTCGGATGCGTACATACGGAGCCTGAACTCGGGATTTCGTAAGAAGGATTCGGCGACGGATGTCTTGAGCTTTCCCGCCGAGAGCTTTGGTCCGATGGCGGTGCTCGGCGACGTCGTCATTAGCATCGATACGGCGTTGAGACAAGGAAACGACGTCGGTCATTCGTTACGAGACGAATGCCGGGTGCTGCTCACGCACGGAACGCTGCATTTGCTCGGATTGGATCATGAGGTGAGCGAGGCGGACGCGGAAATAATGGCTGTGGCGGAGCGCGAAACCTTGAACGCGCTGGGATGGAAAGTGACCGGTCTCACGCAGCGCGCGTCGGGAGACGCCGATGACGATAGTACGTCGTCCGTGTTTCAACGCAAAGTTTTAGTCGTGGATTTAGACGGTACGCTGTTGAATGGCAAGAGCGTGATCACGCCGAGAACGGCGGATGCGCTGCGCCGAGCGTTGGCTTCGGGTGTCGAAATCGTCGTCGCCACGGGTAAAGCTCGTCCAGCCGCGATTCGCGCCGCCGCAACCGCTGGTCTTGATGGTCCAGGAGGCATCGTCGGCACGAACGCGCCTGGGGTATTTTTGCAAGGTTTGGAAGTGTACGGTCGAGGTGGCTCGCTCGTGTATGAAGCGTTGATGCCCACCGACGTTACGCGAGACGCCTTCATGATGATGCAAGACGTCGTGCATAAAGGATTAGCCTTAAGCGCATTTTGCGGCGACACGTGCGCGACTTTAGCGTCGAGTCCTTTGCTTGATGAGTTGTCCCGCACGTTTCACGAGCCCGTGAGCGAGGTCGTGCCTACGGTGAATGATTTATTGGCTCAACGACGCGTTCGTAAGTTGTTACTCATGGGACCAAGCAAGGTGAGCATCGACAACGTTCGATCTATTTGGGAAGCCGCGTTTAAAGGCCGAGCGGAAATCACGCAGGCCGTGCCTACGATGCTAGAGATATTACCTCTCGGAAATGACAAATCCAAGGGCGTGTTGAAACTTTTAAAATCCATGAACGTTGACCCGGCGACGGAGGTTTGCGCCGTAGGCGACGGCGAAAACGACGCCGAGATGCTTCGTGTCGTCGGGTGCGGCGTCGCTATGGCGAATGCGTCGACGAAGACGAAAGCTTCTGCAAATCATGTGCTCGAGGCGACGAATGACGAAGACGGCGTTGCGGAGGCCATCGATAGATTCGTGCTGTGATTGTATGCGTGACAAATGTAACAACTGATAACGTTATTAACAAACTTTTGTTCGACCCATGGTGAAATCCACAGAGCGAGACGTTCGACATGTCGACCGCCCGACGCGTACTCACATGGTTCGTGTTATTCATAGCGATGCATGCGGTATCTATTCACGGGGTGCCAGCGTCGAGGAAACCGTATTTGGTTTCATCTGGGGAAGCCGAAGTCGTCGACGCTTTGTGCGAGCGCGCGGCGGCATCGAACACCCCTTGGTCCAAGTGCCTGATGCGCTTGCGCGTCACGTGCAAGCGCCGGTACAGGGGTAAATTTCTACACGGCTTTTCTGCCTTGATGTCACAGCGCGAAATGGAGCGGCTCGCGGAGTGCGTCGGCGATTTCGTTGACGTCGAAGAGGACGTGGAGGTGTACTCATTGGGCATGCAAAGCGGTTGGGCGCTGGACCGCATGAATCAGCGTGCGCTTCCGCTGGACGGACGAGTGCTTCCGCGCGAAATCGGCGTCGGAAATGCCGATGACGATTTCGGTGATTTTGGTTCGCCCCTTGTATCGATTTACGTCCTCGACACGGGCGTTCGCAGGACGCATGTAGAATTCAGCGACCAGCGCGTTCGCATGGCGACCGATTTAGTCGACGACGACAACGACCCGTCCGACTGCGACGGCCACGGCACCCACACCGCGAGTACCATCGCGAGCGTCGCGTATTCGAAACGCACTATCGTGCATGTGGTTCGCGTGCTCGACTGTCACGGCAACGGCGAACTGTCTTCGTTGATTGCCGGGCTTGATTTCGTCGCGAGGGAGGTCTATGACGAGCGTCGCCGTCGACGATTGCCCGCAGTCGTGTCTCTAGCCCTCGGCGTGCGCCGCGGCGTTTGGTCTAAAGCTCTCGAACGCGCGGTCATGGGTCTAATTGACGAAGACGTATTAGTCATCACCGCCGCCGGTAACCAACGGCAAGATGCGTGCCAGATTTCACCCGCGAATGTGGCGGCAACGCTCACCGTTGGAGCAAGCGACGAATTCGACGCTTTATACGCTTATTCAAACACCGGTCCGTGCGTCGACCTCTTCGCTCCAGGAGTCAATATTCTCGGCGCATGCGGCGGCGAGACATCGTGCGCGACGCCGAGTGACACCGCGTACTCCTTCCAAAGCGGGACTTCGATGGCCGTGGCCCACGCCGTTGGCGTCGCATCGCGAATTCTCACCGTAGCCCCGAACATGACCGCGACTGATTTAAAGCGTCACTTGATCGCCACGGCGACGCAAGGCGTAATCACGGGCGACATGCTCCCCGGAACGCCAAATCGGCTCATCTACGTTCGCTGATGATGTAACCGCGTCATTTAACAGGTTGTCAGATTACGCAGTGCCTTCAGCAACGAGTCGCGCGACGTCGATTGGGATCGCGAAATTCACCCCGTTTACGCCCCCGATCGATGTTAACATCCCAATCACACGTCCGTTTGAGTCGCAAAGAGCCCCACCACTCGAGCTCTCGCTCACCGACGCATCCGTTTGGATCAAATCGGACAGTACGCCTCCGCGAGCCATCGGCGCTTTACGCCGTAAACCCGAAATGACTCCTCCGTGCAACGTCCTCGCGCCATCTGGCGCACACGCGAGAGCGAACACGCCCTGCCCAGTCAATAGATTCGCGCTCGACCCGAAAGCGGCAGCGCGAGGGAGATCGAATCCTTTTGGGAAATCATTTACGTCGACCCGTACGAATCCCACGTCCCGAGCCGCGTCGGAGTACAACAAGCTCTTCGACGATAAAACAACTTGAACGTTCTCTTGGTCACTGCCGCTGATATTTTTGAAAAGTAAACACAAACTTGGCGCTGATTTCGTCGTCACGTTCGATGAACTCAGGCAGTGAGCGTTGGTGACGACGTAGCACGCATCCGTCGTCGTCGCCCAGCAGACGCCGCTGCCGCGGGACACCACTTCGCCGTTCTCTCGCACCTCACCGATGGCAACGATCGATGGAGAAACGCTTGCAAACACGCGTTGCGCCGCCGCGGCGTCGATGAGCGCCGCAGACGCGGGTTTTGAGGGTGAAGCTCGTGTCGCGAGCACGGCGGCGTTGAGCAGGGCGGTTCGGCGTTGCACTCGTGGAGCATCGATCGCGGCGATCGGCCGTCGGCGGTTATCCTTCGAATCCGAACGAGCGGCGGTGGGCGCGTTTGAAACCGCGGGCGACGACGACCTGGCGGCGGGCATGAGCGGCAAGGATTGAGGAGTTGAGCGTCGGTTACACGACGGTTTCCTATTTGGGCATGGAGACTACGACTTAGGTTCGCCCTGTGGGGATAAATCGGCGCCACGCGCCATTTCAACATCATCTTCTTCGATGACTGTGTTCGCGCGCGCTGGAGTTCGGATAGAGACGTCGGAGTCGCTGTCGGCATACCGCGAGACGAGCTGCGCGTGCGCAAAGGAGCGCGTGCGTACGATTTGCTCGGGCGTGAGCTTCCCAGCCGCCATAAGCGCCATGCGCGCGGCGGCGAACGATGCGCTGTTTGCTAAATTTTCTGCTTTCGCTTCGGGCGTGCGTAAGCGCACGACTGGTCGACCTCTGATGACGTCCTGGTCGATTTCCTCTTCAGTCATGCGATAGCGAGCCGATGCCGCTTTTTTTAGCGTGGAATATTTTTGCTCTGGCGTTAGCGCTTGCGCTAGCGGTTTCCCGAACGCCTCCGGGGTAAGCGTCTGCGGTGTTGGCGCGCCTTGAGTCGAAGCTATGTCTTCGGAATCTTCGTCGTACGTCATGCGACGAGGAGTGATAATGCTGTCGTCTGTGGTCTGATCCTTGGTCATTGTCTGCGGCAGAGGAGTAGCTGGCGATGTCGGCGAGTCTTGAACGTTGTATCGAACCTTACCAGCCGCCGCCGCTGCAACTGCGAGATGTCCCGCTGTCACGGATTGATCTTTCTTCGGAGTCACGAGCCAGTGCTCGATCGTCTTCTGCTCCAATGGCGTCACCAACGGCGCCCGGCACGAGCAACATTTTGGACAATTTCTCTTCCAACAGCAATCCATCGTTTCTTCCGCCGTTTGCACCTCTTCTATGCGCGTGAACAAGAAGACTGAAATCCACCACCGCACGCTAAGCGAAAAAGGGTTGATTACGATCAACGAAAAAGCTTGGTACAATCCGTATGTGTAGGCGTATGCCAAAAAGGTTTGAAACGCGCTACCGCAACCATCTGCGGGATTGGCCAAGTGCGCCCACAACGCGCACACTAATAAACTCGAGCACGCAAACATAAAGCACATCTGAGTCATCCTCTTCTGCTCGTAGTTGAATGCCATAGATGCTTTCCTTCCCATCTCCATGAGCTGCTCCTCGTCTTCTAAGTTATTAATGTCACCCTTTTCGGCGCATTCAAATCCCACGCGTTCCGCCGCTTGGAAGCTCGCGTGCGTTGCCCCCACGGTGATTAAGCGCAAGCCGATCCCTAAGACTATATCATACGTCAACAGCAAAGCAAACACCCATATTTGATGCGTCCAGAAATCTCCGGTGACTTTAGTCGTCGTCAAATCGGTGAGCACCATTGAGACAGCCAGTGTGCACGCGAATGCCGTCCACATCAGCGCAAACCTCCCACGCTGAGTAATGAACCCCGCATCTCCCGCGAATACATTTAAAATTTCATGTTTCTCTTTTATGTAATCCCACCAAGGCGTCAACTTCCCCGTGCGCCAGTCGAAGACGCCGTAGCCCAGGAGCCGCGCGGTGACGCACCAAGGCACGCTCAAGATGGGCCGACGACGCGGGAACACTCGCGGCGGAGGCGGCCATCGAATGAAGACGTACACTAACAACCCCACGGCGCCGAGCAAATTCACCAGCCACGCTATAATGCGCTTCCAATCGCTATTGGAGTGGGCATCCCCGTGATGTCCTGAATCGTTGAAGCAGTGGTTGAGTAACCGACGGGACGCCAAACCAAACGACGACGAGAGAGCGATTCCGGTGGCCTCGCTCGCGCCGATCATGAGCGATACCGATGTGCTTTTGTTCCGCGCCCGCCCACGACCGGCGTACGAGCCGCGGAGTGCGGTGAAGTACCTCACGCTCTCGCGTTTGAACGTGACGCCGACAGCTGCCGGCTTCGAAGACGTCATCGCCGAGAGAATAACAGCCTTGCCATGAGCTTATTCGCAGGCTTTTCGATAACATGGTGGCAAAGGAAAGCAACGAGAACAAGGAAGAATATGAAAGCGATGACGACGACGTTTGGGAGCTGGGTTTCAGAGGAGAAATTGTGGAAACAATCGGCCCAGACGTGAACATTCGGCGAGGTGCGGTCGCACTCGGGAAAGACGTGCATGGTGTCGTACTCGAACGCCGCCCAAGATGTGAAAAGAGGAAATTGTAAGAGATACATGGCGAACGACCACGTTCCAAGGGCTTGAGGTACCGGATGGCGTAACGCACGAACGGTGTAAGAGTTGCGCGCGATGGTGACGCCGTAGAGCCAGAAAGCAACGGGGGCGGTGAGGAAAAATTCGTTGAAGATTCGGATATTCTTCGAATCGCTCACAATACCTGAACATACGATGCATGTAATAAGCCAAGTTCCTAAGAACAGCGATCCAAAGTCGGTGAATCTGGTCCAGAATCGTTCGACATCTGTTTTCACGCCATAACGAGCCAATCGAAGACGCATCGCACCGAGTAACATGCCCATAAAGAAGAGAGGGATGCGTACTGGAAACCATGCGCGTCCGCAAAAGTACGCACGCATGCCATCCAAATCGTTATCCAACGCCGTGACGACGGCGTGCGCTCGAGCTTCAAAGTGTTCGTCACGCCAAATGTTGCGAAACGTGGGAGAATTTAGTGCGCCAATGAGGGTGAGTGGCGCGGCGTACGAGGCGTGGTACGCATACCAAATGTACTTTCGGTACGACTTTTGCACTGCTCCAAACTTATCTTCATCGGATTGTGACTCAGCGTCGGTCGGCGATACTTTTGCGGCGTTTTCTTCAAACCTTTTCGACCACATGTTGAGCTTCCGGGACAGCCATGGAAAAGTAAAGTAGTATCCGAGTTGACAGCTCAACGACCAGCATACGCTGTTCCAATAACACAGGGAGAATATCCAAGAGTGCATTAAAAACGGCGTCAGCACGATGCCCATGATCAAATTTATTTCACCGCTCTTGTTTTGCCAGAAGTTGTAATCATTTGCGATGGTTCTATAATTAATCGCAATGAACGGCGCATACCACGCTAGCGCAAACCAGTGCAAAGGAAGCATTCGCACGTATCGACGTTTGATGAACTCCCAATAATGGAAGCGCGGCGATTCTACTTTCTCGCTGTATCCAACTTGCATGACAAAGCCGGTGATCAAGAAGAACGTGGACACCGCAATGCCACCCTGGAAATCCAAATACGGGTTCGAGTTGTTTCCGAAGAACAGCAACCAGTGCCCACACGCGATTTGTAAAGCTGTAATAGCCCGCAATCCCGTGATAGCGCTCGTGTCGATCTCTTTTGCAACGATACTATGCTGTTGCTGGCTCATCTCGCTCTCGCCGTCGTTCCGTACATGTCCGTCTTGTGCTTCGCTCGCAGAAGCCGGCGCGTTGCTCAGTTGACTATTCATATCCTCGCATCGCTTTCCTTCGACGTTTTTTTCGAGCTTAACGGCATCGCTCGAGCTCACGGTCGTCGACGATTTGTCATGCGCTCGATTGAAGAGTCTTGCAATCGTATTCATTGTGTGAATCGACGCCCGCGCACGTCTCTGACCGTTCGAGGGAGGCTGCGCTCCCGAAATAGAGCATTGTTAATAATCATTCTCGTGGGCCCTCGGCCTCGCATGGCGAACAAATCTTCATCCTCTTCGTTTGAAGAATCATAATCAACGACACTTATCTGATTTCCAAGTTCTTCATCAACCGGTTCAGGCTTTGGACCGCACCAACGGGCACGAAGATATAAAAGCGCAACGCATGCTAGTGCAAGCGCGCCGAGCGCGACAGAACCCACTACGCCAGGTGAAACACCAAACCATTTTCGTGAAGGAGCGCTCGATTCGTCGGTAGACGACGTATTTGTTGCATTTGGTGGCGATGCAATTTGTATTGGCGGCGGTGATTGCGGTGCGGGAGATGTCGCGCGCACACATGTGCCCACGGTTAAAAGTCTTCGTCCGGATGCCGGCCATGGCGGTTGGAATCCATTGAACGGCGGCATCGTTGGTGGGAGTGTTTGCTCTGCCGGCGGATTCGGCGGCATCGGGCTTGGCGGCGGGCTTGGCGGTGGTGGCGATGGCGGCGGGCTCGGCGGTGGCGGGCTTGGCGGCGGGCTGGGTGGTGGCGGCGCCGGACTCGGCGGTGGAGGCATCGGGCTCGGCGGCGGTGGCGGGGGCGGCGAAGGCGGCGGCGGCATCGGACTCGGCGGTGGCGGCATCGGGCTCGGCGGCGGCGGCATTGGGCTCGGCATGGGTGGCATTGGGCTCGGCG
>Ga0222712_10000321_pt1 | contig 66862 bp, 38 predicted proteins | sample C33_657DmetaG_FD_165043 | JGI IMG/M metagenome (GOLD analysis project Ga0222712, IMG submission 165043) | Estuarine water microbial communities from San Francisco Bay, California, United States - C33_657D | ecosystem: Environmental > Aquatic > Marine > Unclassified | place: USA: California... | reverse complement strand
ATTAAGACATTCACCAGCTTCGTTCCATACTCTAGCAAGGATTCTACCATACTTCTCGTTCTTGTCCAAGATGGTTTCAATCTTGACTTTATTATTAGCTTTTTTAATCCACTGATCAGTGAACTCTTTTGCTGCAAGTCCCATCTTCTTTTCTTCTAGATTTGTGGTGCGACTTTCTGGTGTATTTACTCCATAAAGTCTTACGCTCTTTGGGCCGATGCTAACCTCAAAACCAAGATCTATATTAATCTTAAAAGTATCTCCATCTACCACTTTAACAACTTCTGCGTTGTAAAGATAAACATTAAATTGATCTGACATATTAATCTCTTTCTATTCCTAATTGATCGCACGCTCTGCGAAATATTGATTGACTTACTTTAAATTGACTATCTGCGTGGCTGTAGCCTTCTCCTGGCTTTGGAGAAGATGCGTGCCAGCTGTGACCTATAGATACGCTTCCATCATACACTACATTGTAACCACGATGACGCGCAAAATATGAACACCAAGTTTCCTCATAGTAGTGCGGGGTTGGTAAAAAGGCTCCTATAGAAGATGGGTACATCTGCTTATACTCTACGTCGTTTGTAAGAGATTCCCACACTGATCTTCTAATGAAGTATGCAGATCCAGATACTGTCACACAAGGTATTCTGTCTTTAAACATTAAATCTTCCGGATCGTGTTGTCTCCAACCTCTATGAGCTGGAGCTGTATTTGTTCCGATTATACCAGCGTGAGTTATGAATCCGTTCTCATCTCGTTGTTTTGGGCCAAGTACATGTATACTTTCATCATTGTCAAATATGCTATGTATAGCATTGATATCTTCGTTAGTAAACCAAACGTCAGAATTTAACAACGCTATTATTTCTCCATTGCCATGAGCAGCAAGTTGATTGCAGGCACCTGAGTATCCTATATTTTTATTTATAAAAATCTTATCGATACTATAATTTGATTCGTTTTGACTTAACCATTGAACAGTATCATCTTGAGAATCATTATCTGCAATATATAAATTCCATAATCTAAAATCTTTATCTGCACCGGTGTGCAATGTATTTAAAAGTCTTTCTAGTAACGGTCTAGTATTGTAGCTTACTACACATAAATCTATCATTTTAAAATCTTTCTATTTCTGAATCCATTAATATCATAGCAAACGCATCTTCTTTATTTATTCCATGATCTATATATTCAAACATCTTCTGCATCTTTGCTTCAATATTTTCCTCAATAAAAAACTCTTTTAATCTATTTCTATATTGATCAAAAGATGTGTTTACTTGTGGAGAAATCTTTTCGTTCTTTCTAAGAAGATATGTAGCTGCCCCAATAATAAATCCAGCTATAAATAATTTAGTCTTCCCATTCATTGCTGTTGTCTGTATTTCTACTGGTAAATTGATTTTCATTTATGGCCTTTATTGCTTCTTCACTTAGATGAAGAAGGTTTAATCTTTCCTTTTCATCTTTTATGGACGATGCTAAGTGTATCAGAGCATTTGATATTTGCAACATCTGATCTATTGATGTTATTAAATATGTTTGACCTGACTCAAGCTTAATATTTACTTTTTTCTTTTCATTTATTTTCTTTGCCATATTAATTTTTTTCTTTTTTTGTTGCCTTTTTTGGTTTATCTATTTTATCATCTAAATCATACCCACCTAATTCGGACTGTGAATCAGAATATTTGTATAAACAAATATTATCTGAATCCGGTTCAAATGTTACAAAAAATATATTCTTATCTTCTTCTGTCAAACCTTCTGGCGGAGGAGAATCTAAAGCTATCTTAGGCGATGAACATCCATATACTTGACTATGGTTCTTGTATACTACAAGGTAGTTTAATTTTGATGCTGGCATTATTTAACCCTTATTGTTTTAATGTTTGCTTTGTTTAAGAAATTTTCTACGTTATTCCAGTCTAAATAACTTACGTCTTCTTTGTAGTATACAGTCTTAACTGTACTGTTTGCTATTAGCTTAGCGCAAGAAAAACAAGGAGGTCCATTAACATATATCTTTTCTGGATTTGAATTATAATCAGAGTGCAGGAATGCATTTGCTTCTGCGTGGATTGCTATACAATTTTCATAGCTTGAGCCACTGGCAGAATTCTGCTTTAATCGATCACATCCACCGTCCTGACAATGCACAAATCCTCTTGGCCCACCATTGTAACCAAAGCCAACTATATGATTATTTGAATCAACAAGTATTGAAGAGTACTTTCTTTTTCCACAGGTAGAAAATATGTTTGCAGCTGACTCGCAAAGCTGCATAAATTGATTATCTTTTTTGGTTATCATTAATTTACCAGTAGTAAAAATCCACTTATAAAACCTAGTAGGACTGACATAATTGTTGATACAATTTTTACATTTTTATTCTTCGATACTTGATTCAGTATTTGCATACTAACACACCAGTTAATTAACACAGAATAAACTAATGCTAATGATAAATTTTTAAACATTTCTAATATCAACCAATCCACTAATGCTTACTGGAAATACGGGCTGTATCAATGCTAGCACAGCTCTAGCATAGTCTCTAATCTCTACCTGAGCTGCTTCTTCTAATCTCTGATTAAGAAACAAAGCTATTGACTGCAAGCTACAGGTCCACCTATAAACAACGTACATGCCGTACGCAGGGAGAAAGAGTCTAGCTTGTTCTGCAGCAACGTTGTTATCCATTGCCATTTTATAAAGTGCTTCACCTTGTTCTATGTATCTATTTAGCTCATCTGTTAATATAGAACCAATCCAAGGACCTATTGGACCACCGGATCCTTGCTTCTTATCCTCCGGTGCTAGTCTCCATTCTTCAACGCCTGGTATATAAAACTCTGGTTCCATGGTTACATATCTTCTTGAAGATTCATTCCAAGAATCCATAGTATGGTCTGAGCCAACTACATATTTCCAGTGTTGACGCGCAACCATTAATGGAGCCTTAAACTCAAAGGTAGCAAATGCATGCCTAAAAGGAGACATATGATTTTCTCTAATTAAGAAATCAATTAACTGAACATCTTTTTTTTCTAATTCTTTAGATTCTTTAGCAAAGGATGCGCGAGCAGCATTAACTACAGATAGATCACTACCCATTGTATCTACAAGTCTCACGTATCCTTTGTCAAGAACCTGAATTGTATTTTCTAAATCCATATATATATTATATCACCAGATTATTATTTAGTGTTATCCTTTATGAATTTAATTTCACATGCGTCTGTAGTGCAATAGCGTTCTCCGATTGCGTCTGCAGCCATGCCAGCATACACTCCGCTCAAATCTATAGGGAATAGATTAATTGTTGCATCAGTATATTCTTGCTCAGATATTTGTGTGTACGGCATTTGTGGATAGGTATCATTTCCGCTTGGGAGGAATGATACTGTCTTTAATTGACCGTCATACATATGGAGAACAGTACCCACGTGCTGTGCTTCCTTATCTTTATCAAATGATATTGTAACAGAAACTGAATTGTCTGACCAATAACGCTGAGCAATTGCAGCTAGTGACATCTTTTCAAAGATTGTAACATCACGCTCTGCTCTTGCTGCCTGTGACTTGATGGGGAAGTATACTACAGATGTAGTATCTGGTGATTCAGAAGCTGGTTCTACTCTATAGTTTGCCATTCTAAATAGTGGCAACATAGGATCATCATTAGAGAATCTAATTGTTCTATTAAAGAACTTTCCACCTGGTGTCCAGTGAACTCCTGGTGACTCACCAGCAAGAATTGAAACTGTTCCTGAAGGCTTAATTGTCGTCATCTTAATTGATTCACGAATGCCCAACCACTCAGAATATACATTATCATAACGCTGAACAGTTTTATATCCTTCATCCATCCATTCGCGCAATGCTGGAACACCAACACGGTCAGCAAAATTAGCTACGCCTGACATTGAGGCACCGATGCGACGATTGCGTTGCATGATTGCATTTGTTTCTTCCCAGTGTGTTGGAAGTAGGGTTACAGTCTTTGCATATAAGTAGGCAAACTTTAGCGTACGCTTGTAATCTTCTAATGAATCATGACGATTTAAATATGTTTCAACTAGCGTACAGCACTCGTAGGACTCTAATGACTGCTCTGCACACGGGTTGTATCCAGCTACTCTATGATCTTTATTATTTGCTGGATCAGCTAAGCGACCATATTTGCGTGACATGTCCATCCAGATTACTCCTGGTTCACCGTTAAGAGAAATGCCTTCTACGATGCTTGAAAGGTCTGCTCCAACTGCTGTTTCCACAGAGTTGTTAGACATCCAACCCCAACCTGGTGCACTAGAATCATATGAGTTTCTTTCTGGGAAACGTTCTGAGTTCTTTAAATTCAAGAAGTCTTGATCATCTAAGCGACCTATTAATAGTTCAGCTGAACGACGCACATTACCCGACACCACGCATACACCTATGACGTTACCGATATCAGCAATGTCTACTCTTGTAAGCTTGTCGCCTTTTCTACCGTTAAACATTTTTCTAATGTGAACATGAAGCTTTTCTAATGGTTCATGACCTGCTGCGACACCGCCAAATGTTTTAATTGGGGTACCTGCTGGTCTTATAAGAGAATAATCAAATTGTATTTCTTCTTGATCTGGCTTTAAGTATGAATTTAAAAGCATGGCCATTGAATCAACCCAACCTTCTCTAGTATCTGGAACTAGATAAGGAACGCTATTGGCTGGTTGTTTTGGTTCGTATATTGCAAAGTCTTTGTCTGCGCCTTTGTCATCAAATCCTACACCCACACCTAGCATCGATGCTTCCATTAAGAAAGCAAATGGCTTTGCTGGGTTAAACTTATTCATTTCTCCAGTAGAAACAAAAGCACAGTTCTGGAGTGCAGCTGAGTTCTTTTGTATGTTAACAATGTTTGTACCCATTGCCCATAGACCACGTCCTGGAGGTGTCCACTTTAGATTAAACAATCTATCAAATGCTTCCTTGGCTGAAGCCTGTGCCTTAGCATCATTCCATGGAAGTCTGTTTTTCTTACAGTGATCTTTTTGTAAAGAGTACATTCCGTTAATTACTCTTTCGCAAACATCTGACCATGTTTCTTTTGTTCCGTCTTCTTTAAGACGTGAATATGTACGAAGAAAAGTAATCTCTCCAACAGAGTTACCACCTGCATCTCTATATCCAAACGGGGCAAACTTATCTTTGTAGCTTGAAATGAAATCATCTGTTAACTTAAAAGAAAACATAGATGCAGATTTATTAGCTATTGGTGTTAGATCTGGATTACCATTTTCAATTTCTTCGGCCATTTTTATCTCCTAGTTATTTATTTTTCTAATATATTTTGAATTCATTTTCTGAATTTCTGTATTCTTTATCTTCAACAAGTCTTGCAAAGAATATACTTTATGTATCTCTCTCTCAAAGAAGTATCCACTTCTCCAATTGAAAACATTATTTACATTCTTTTTGTGGTTAACAAACATGTTACAAACTACTGCTCCACCATATGATTTAACAATGTTTGCAAATTTTACTTTTAATTCTTCTACGTTTAAACTATCTAAATCTTCATTCTCTTTAGCTTTTTCATAGAGCCAATTAAAAGCTTGCCTATTCAATGGTGACACATCTATTGGATCTATGACACCTAATAGTATAGCCTGATTTCTATTATTTGCTATGTCAATATCTTCTTTTATAACTTTTTTAAAAAGATCAAACCAATCTTTTTCATTAAACTGAACCCATGCAGTGCACCAGAATAAAAGATTTTCTGGCGGTGATGGAACTAAACTCTTTTCCGTATAAGGCAACAAAACAGCACAGCTTATTGCTCTCTTCATAAAAGCTTTTCTTGTTTCAGAATCCTTTGACTTTGATCCAGATATTTCCCAAAGTTTATTTATATTTTTCTTCCAATCAGTTGGACCCAAAAATATGTGCAGATACTTTTCTGCCACTTCTACTGGTATCGTATCTTCGCTAATTACTTTTTCTAAAATATCTAAAGACATTGATAATCCTTCATAAAACTACTAAAACTTATAAAGTCACCTTAGAAAAAGATTATCCCGCCCTTGTGGGGGCGGGATATCTTCGTCTCATTACTGAGCGTCGGTTTCCGTGACTACAAGTATATCACGAGAGACTAATGCTCAGTAGTGTATTTTTGTAATTTATTACAATGCTTGTGCTGAAGGAACACCTGTCCATCTTTTTGGATTAGCTCTACCATAAATTGTAGTTGTGTTTGGTTGACCATAATCTGCGGTAAAAATTACTGCACTAGCAACACCATGGAACTCGTCTGGTCTAAACAAACCAAATGAGTTTGGAGCACCTTGTGCATCTGTTCTTGCTGCGTGGCCATATCCTGATGGCATAACTTCTGCAGAAGTAACACCGTCGAATACAAAGTTGCTATAGAAACCGTAGTATAGACTTCTCTTAGCGTGGCCTCCATTAAGAGCCTGTGCTCCTGCAATACCCTTGTATTCAAGGGGGCGGAATCTTGCGCCATCATATGTTGCACTGCCGTCTGCAAATGTTCCAGCCAAAGGTGTGGTGCCAGCATACAATGTTGAGCCGGTGAACAACTGTGACATAAGTCTATTGCCAGGACGAGCTCCAGTTCCAGGGGTATATGCATTGTCTGGCGCGCCTCCGAGTAACTGGCTACTGTTATAGAGTGGGTAGTACGAATATGTTCCCTTACCCTTAGCTTTGCCGGTCATTGTATAATATGGGTTCACCATATCATTGGTGTTTTGGCCCCTCAAAACAGGTCTTGGACCAACGTAAAATGTAGCCATTATATAATCTCCTTATAGAAACTCGATGCTTATATAGTAAAAATAAGTATGGTTTTTCAAACCCTTATTTGTTAAATTAAATATGATTTATTCAGCTGAAATATAGTCGTAATCTATTATTAGATCTGACAAAATTGGAGGGGTCTTATCGTCTAACATATTGAGGGTTACTTCAACCCAGATTTCACTAGAGGCTCCAGGATTATTTGTGCTGTAATTTACCCCGTCCTGATATATTACCCTGTATGAAAAGGCATTTGACATCTGAGATCTTGGAACATTAAAGATTACTGGATCTACGCTAACAACAGCACTTATCAGCTTATCGCTTGGTGCCTTAAAATTAAATATTGTTTTGCCAGACGTTGCAAATTTATCATATCTAATATCTAAATCTGAAAGACCATACGTATAGACATACTTGCCAAGTTCTTTGAAATAGTTTTCTTGACGTAAAACAATTCTTATTGCAGTCATATCTATGTCCGAGAAATAGAAGCACAGCGGAGAAGAGTTTTTTACCTCATCAGTTCCAGCTATAATCCAAGCTCCCGGAGGAACCTTTCCAATAGCCTGCTGCTCTCCATCGTATAAAGAGTTAAAGTTCAATGGCGTCCAACCATCTGCGTCTGTTAAAGTAGGATTTTCCTTATTGGTATATTCAATCGAATACACGCCTACTGAATGCATTGGATATGGATTTAATTTTACGCAATTTGTTTTTAACGATCCGGTAAATTCTGCAGATATCTTGCAATAGAATGTGAGTTGTGCTGCGCCTAGTGCGTTTGTTTCGCTGACTATAGTTCTACTCCACACTTTGGTAGGATCATCCAAGATTGCATTGTAAACAGGTGTGGTGTTTACGATTGCTCCTGGACTATCTATACCTCCAATATTGTTTTGGATATTAACCTTAAACAAATCTGATATTACTTGTCCATTTGAAGGATTATAGAATTTTATTTTTGAACTTGATGCGTTTGCTACTTTAGGAAGGGTAACAACATTATAATGTGGGTCAATTGAAAGTAATTCTGAAGAACCAATTGAGAATTCAGTTCCAGTAAATCTAGCATAATCTATTTGAGAATAAGAATAAATAGAGACTCTTCCATCATCCACCTCTAGTGCAGAGATCCTATTGGAAAGATCTACGATAGCATTGGATAACATTGCATGGTCTTTTAGAACTCTTTCAAAAGCTTCTTGTAGCTTGGCATCGACTATGTTAGCTTTATTATAAAGAAATAAGAGGTCTTGATAGTTTTCTTCTATTCTTGAATTATAATCATTGCTATCCACCGGACCCGCATATTGTGCGTCCCTCTTTTTGGTGTTTATTATCTCTGTCATATTATCTGCCATTCTCTATTCTTGTTACTTTAGTTTCTAGTCTTGCTAAAATTGCTGAAAGTCTATTTGCTTTTGATAAGTATAAAGACTGTTCTGCCGGAGTATTTAATTCGTATACGTCTTGATAAAAAACTCTTATAGGACTCAAGTCATAAAATAAACCATCTTCTGAAATTTCAAGAGAATTTAAATTATTTAAATTTCCTATGAAATTTTTTTCAACATCATCTATACTTGTACTTATCGATGTTAATGTATTATTAATTTTATTAACGTCAATTAGAAAGAAATTCATTTCTCTGTTTTCATCAACGCTATTTCTATGGCCCCTATATCTTTGCCTAAACCTTTCAAAGAAAGGTTGAACCACTCTATACTTTGCTTTGCTAGGATATGTTTTTGCCATAATTAATCACCTTTAAATATAGTACTAAAATTATATTTTTTTATAAATCCTTATGTTTAAATTTAATCTTTAAAGAATCAACCTTTGGAGAAACAAATGGATTTTCAAATCTAGAAAAATCTATCCTATACCTTATGGCCTTAGGAGCTGTGGCATTATTAGAGATATAGGAAAATCTTGATTGATTCTCAATCTTTGAAGAAGCTATTATTTCTTTTCTTCCAAATGGATTATCTATAGTAAAATAAAAATTGTCATTCATATTTTTATTCCTAAAATCAAATTTATCAAGATAGAAGAAATAATCAGTAAATATAGATCCATAAGTATTTAAATCAATTCCTTCGGTTAAAGAAAAAGATATTTGACCAGAAGCAGCTTTGTCATAAGTTACAACTATATCATTTATTCCTTCAAGGAAATTCCATTCAATACTTTGACTTAATTGACCCGATGGCAAATCTGCTATTCTAACTCCATTTAGATATACCGCTAAGTCAAATGTTGATACAGATTTTTTGATAGTGTTAATAACATTATTTTCTGAATCACAAATCATTTTTGTTTTTACATAACCAGAAGATGGAGAATTTATTCCTGGAGCAATGGTTCCCAATTGCTGATACAGTATATTGTTTAATAGAGTGTTGTCTATTGCGTTGATGTCACTATTCCAAGCTTCTATATCTTTATATCTAAATGGAATATTGTTTAAGATATAAAAATGTTTAAATGAATTTGTATTTCCTAATAACACTGGATTAATATATGTTTCATCATTATCTAGCGCAGCTATTCTATGAACTGTTTTATTTTCATATATTTTATTATTTGGATTTAAATCATTTATATTTTTTGATGTAGTATCAATAGGGATTAATTCTAATTCTTCATCTTCTGGAATTGATGAAAGATTAATTACATTTTTTACAGATCCATTAAAATTAACAACAGATGTAAAACCAGCATTTTCTGAACCAGTTGGAGAAATTGGAATCCAATTAAAGTCGGAAATAGTGTTTGCACTGGGGTTATCTTCCGAAATATAATAATTAATAACTCCATCGTTAACAAATTGCTCATTTGCTTCCATTGATACAGAGTCAATTACCAATTGATCATTAGATTCAACAGGTAAAGATATTGGCTTTGAAACTATGGTGCCGTATTTAGACCTCGTAGAAGCTCCTATAATAAGATCTCTAAGACCCATTCTATAAACGTATGGTAGCTGTGAATTTTTATCGATAAGATCTGGTTCTTTTTTAAAGAAAGTTATTCTTACATTAGAGTAAGCCTTTGGTTTTAAAGAAAAACTAAAAGAACTATAGTCTCCAGAAGAAAGTTTAGTCAGAGTATCTTGAGGAGAACCATCTACAGGAGATACTACTAGTTGAATATCTAATGGGCTAGATGTTAAAACGTATCCTTCTACCTTTGATATGATTGAAGTATTAGATATCGGCATATCCATAGTCAACGCTACTGGGATTGGAGATGATGTTCTATGTTCATACATCCAATAGGTGTCATTTAGGCCATCAAAAACATTGTTGAATGTAGTTGAATCAATAGTGTTAGAAATCAAAGTGCCATTTTCATAAAGAGAAATTGTAGGTCTAGAGTTTATAATATTGTCCAAAGAAAATACTGTATATCTATCTGAATTTTCGGCACTTAACATTGCGTATCCGGAAAGGATATCTACATATGCTGAGCTATAAAAAGTATCTACCTTATCTATATTTGAAAAATTTTCTGTATATGAATAAAAGTATCCTTCAGAATTATTATTTGCAAATATTAAATCGTCTACCTTTGCCTCAAGCGCTTTCCTTTTTGCTTTTAAATTTTCAATATTTTTATTTAATGAAGTAACAACTTGGAATAATTCTTCATTGCTATCTAATATGGTGTCATATAAAACATCTAAATTAAATAAACTATTAACCATAAGCTCATTTAATAAGTCTACGTTTGTTTTTGCTTCTGAATTCAACGCATTGTAATTTAGCCTTAAAGGAAATCCTGGTTTATTTACAGAAAAATAATCACTAAAAGCTTTTTTTATCTGATGATCTGTTGGTTTAATTCCATTTGAATAATATAATTTATATATATTTTCAAGAAATCTTGTTTTTTGAACCATAGATATGTTCATATTTGTTTAACCTTTACTGCTAATTTATACGAATAGACTACAGGAACAATGTTTCCAGTTCCTTTAATCAATTTAATTCTAACACATATATTCTTAACTTGTTGAGGAACATTGTATGCAACTTTATTTATTGTTGTTTTTGGATAATCAACATACTGTACGCCGGGTAGCTTAAATTCGTTTCCAACTTTTTGATTTATTGAAAAAACTTCAGGCACATAGGCGTTGCTTGTTTTGTTTGTGGAGTAACCTGATTGAACTGGAGAAATTTGTATCCATTGTTTACCAGAATCAAAAGAAATATAACCTTCTATATAGGCACCAGAGTTAGCTATCTCATTGTAGTTACTATCTATGTCTAGCATTACAGATTCAACAGGTAAATCATAGTTATATGATTTGGATATAATTTCAGCTGAATTTTCATATTGTTCATAAGTTAAAGATACGTCTGAAATTGCTATTGACATTCTTTTAGCTGGTAAAACTTCTCTGTTAACTTTAATTGGAACACTAAATGTTTCTTCTTTTAATTTAGAACCAACATTACCACTAAGAGACTGAACAGTAATGCTAATATTTTGATTTAAAGATACATCTTTTTTAAAGACATTTGGATTAGTTAATGGTGGTATGATTACAGATTTATTATAATTAACTTTATTATACATATCTTTATTTAAAAGTTCTGGATTAAATCTAATCGTTCCATAGAATGGACTGTTGTCTTGATTTTGCAATTGATAATTTGTTGTCCAATAATTATGAAGAATTTCAACATCGCTATAATAAGGCTGTTCCATAACGATTCTGCATTCTGAAACTGTTCTTTCTGTAAAGCGAAAGGTTGCTGAATTAAGTGAGTAGTTCTTCACTGATTCTTTAGTTAAATTTTCTACGGATAACCCTATAAAATATTCTCCTGAAAAAATATCTTCTTCTTTTCCAGAACTATCTTTAATATATATATTTTTTACTTTTACAATTTTAGATGAATCAAAGTTTGGAGTTATTGTAATTGAGTTAGCTTTTTGTGTTGATTTGGATTTCAAAGTAAAATCTAATCTTAGTGGGTCATTCATATTATGATTTGACCAATTAACTAAGGAGTTTTTTGCCGCGGTTGACAAGGTAGTATCATCAACTATGTAGCAAAATTCATTTTGATGACGGAATACATTGTCTTTTGGTTCAACAGAAATTGCTTCATAAACAAAAAACGAAGCTGGGTTCAAGTCTGCCATATGAACTGCATTAGAAGTACTAGGTGGATTTAAAAATTTGTATTCATAATTAATATCAGAAATATTGTTTGTTTTTTTTACAGCTAAATTATTGTCGCCTATAAAACCATTAGATGGATTTATAATTATCTCATTTGGCTGCCATCTTACAGGGTTGTCTTTTATTTTTACTGAAGCAAAGCCGCCAGCAATCATAGGGTTTTGACTTACTGGAGTATTTGCCCAATCAATATAGTCTCCATTCTCAAATGAATCGCCATTATAAACTATGTCATTTGATGGACTTGAGCTATACATTTGAAGTATTTTAGTTTTAGAAAAAATTCTTTCTGTATACTTTTTTTCATTTTCTATTTCAGAAGAAAATAAATTAAAAATACTAATTGCTTTTGCGTTTAAGAAGTCTAATTGTTTTGCTGATACGTTAATATCATCTCTTATTGCGTTTACAAATTTATTCATCTTAGTAGATGATGGTGGCTCTCCAAGAGTAAACAACTCCAATGAAGCTTGTGGTGAGTTTACCTTCTCATGTATTTCTGTTAGATAGTTGTGGAACTCTTGCAGAACATCTTGTTTAGTAACATATTTTCCTTCAGACTGCTTCTTGACAATAGCAGCGATGCTGACAGCTATTTGATCGTAAACTAATGTAATTGGAGAAAGTTGTGCCATATAGTATCTTCTTAATTTGTAGAAATTGTTTTAGTTAATTTATCGTAATAAGGATCATAATTTTTAGTTTTTGCTTTTAACAGAACCAAATCAGCTGCACCACTAAATGTAGTATCTGAAGTATTTTTTCTTATTATTAATCTGAATCTAATAGTATCTGCTAAGTAATCATAGAATGCAGTTATATCTCCATCAATTTGTTTATTAAAGATAATATTTTTTCCATTTTGGATGAAGTAATATAGGTCAGTAGACTCTGGAAATTCTGGGAATTCTTTAGTTCCAGTGTAGTTGGTTAAGTTTATAGCAAAAGATCCATCCGGCATTTGTAATTTTATTGGACTATATCCTTGTTGGCTGCCAGAAAATACAGTACCAACTAGTTTGCTATATATAGCTGTGTTTATATTTCTTGTATCTATATGGGGAATCTGAGCTAGCTGTATTCTGTTTAGCGCATCAGTTCCAGTAAAGGTCTCATTAGAATTGCCTGATCCAGAAGAAGACTTTAATGTTTCATCTAATAAGCCAAGTCTAAAAAAATCTACATAATCAACATTATATAGAGATAAATCTATTGTATATGAACAAGAATAAATTGAATCTCTTTCAAGTGTAGTAATTATAATATTATTGCCATTTAATTTATATTGACTTGGATTTACTATTGTCCCGTTTTTAAAAATTTTAATTGTATCTGTCTTGAAAGGAAATCTAGTCTTGCAAGAAAATGATTGTTGATCAAAAAGCAAAACTTCTGAATCAATTACGTCAACTCCAGATTCACATACTGGCAGCCAATCTTCTTCAATTGAAGGATTCTCTTTGTTTGATATTGAAAGTTCATAAGATACCGGATACTTTAAATCTAATGTTGAGTTCAATAAATTAAATTCATTTTGATTTTTAATAACCTTTGCTTTAATAGCTAAAGGGTAACCATTAAAATTTATCTTCTTACTAACAAAACATGCTTTTGTTTTTTCATTTGGAGTTACTTCGCAGAAATCTATAGACTTAATAGAAAAAGAATACTCATAGGCATTAGATACTTCTGTATTAAGTAGTTCTTTGAGGAGAGGTTTCTTCCAAGGCTGCTTGCTTTCAACTCCTGTTTGATCAGAGAATGAAACATTATTACTATTTTGAACTGGTAAAAATACTGGTTTATTAAAATTAAAGTTTGATCTTACGTTGCTATCTGAATTAATAAAAACTGATTTTTCAAAAATTTGTCCATTATCTCCCATTGAGTTAATAAAAATGTTTTTAAATAAATCTGATATAAGATTACTTGGTAAGACGCTAGTTGTGTCCATGTCAAATTTTTCATAAATATAACTACCCTGATAATCCATTGAGGAAAAACCTTTATCAATCACAGGATATTTATAACTATAATAATTATCTATGCTATTGTATTCATTTTTTGATGTTTGATTATACGAATTGTTTTTTAAGAAAAGATTATACACAAGACTCTGAAGCTTGTCTGTATTCTTTTGTTTTATTTCTTTAATTATCTTAGCAGTGTTATACAGTCCCTTTGAATTTATCTCAGTTGTTACTGGCATATTTTCTGTTCTGATATAAGTTGGTTGATTAAAAATTAATATAACCATCTTAACAGTGCTCTTAGGAAACATTATTTCCGTCAAACCATCTATTGCTCTCGGAGCAGAAAGTACACCAAATTCTTCCCTAAATAAAAACTCTGATTCATTAGGGAGCGTGTCGTCATAGGTGTCTGAATAATTATTTATATCCCAAAAATCTTTTTCAAAAAGAACAACTTGTAAAAGTTGTAATCCATTACTTAAGTTTGGATTAATTAAAATAGAATCCATTGTTTGTGGTGCATCAAATGAAATTTCTACTACTGTTTGTGCTCCGTTAATATACTTTGTTGAATAATTTATATACTTAGAATAATTAGATAATTTTGAAGTAAGTATTATTGGAGACTTTGCAGTTACCGACCAGGCATCTGTTGTAACATCATTTAATACTTTATCAAATCCAGTGTCTGTTGTTATATAATTATCATAGTTATTAACTATCGAAACTGTACAGTCTAATAAATTCTTATTAAATACTTTTTCCCCGATTTTAAATATTCCCAACCTAGTATCAATAAAACCATTCCCTAAAGTATCGAAAAATTCTCCGTCTCTATCGGTAAGAACAATTGTATTGTTATCAGCCGTATAGTCATTCATGAAGTTATCAAATTTTTCTATATAATTAGAATTAAACAAATCATCTTTTCCAGAAATGTATTCATAGTTATCTATATACAATTCTAAGTTTTCTATATCTTTTTCTATTTTTTGTATTTCTGAAGAGAAAACATCCTTTATAGAATTAATAAAAAGATTAACTAAATTTGCAGAAGCATAGTAGTTTCTTATCCTGAGATCAGCATCTCTAAATATGTCAGTGAACACTATCTTATTAAGTTCTGCAAATGATGAGAAGGTGGACGGAGAAAATTTAGAATCTGCTTTAAATAGATTTAATCTTGAAACCAAAGACTGAATGTCTTGCTTGCTTGATTTAATTTCTTTTATCAAAGAACTAACAGAAGCCTGTGAGTTATTTGATAAGGTGTTCATTATAGTTGGAAGAAATTTATTCATAATTTTTTGTTGTCCATGTTATACCGTCTAAATTTTGAATCTCAAAGGAAACACCAGCTGTAATGTTTCTATTAACTATATCATAAATTTCTTCAATATTAGTAAAATTAGATTTAACTCCGTCTGGTATTCTAATGGCCACATATCCACCCTTTGGATAAGCTCTTGGACTCACTGAGTACATATCCCAGTAAGCGTGTGTTCCATCTATCTGGGAAAGAGTTGTGTATGAATCTATGTCCGATACAACTCCGCCACCTTTAATTCTTACATCATATATATCTACTGATTTTTGTTCAGGGTTATTGGTGGTGTAGATGATTCCTATTGGAAGTGCGATAGGGTTGTATTTATGAGACATCTTATCGAAGATACTTGGGTCATAAGTAAAATGAACAGGATATGAATTATTATACTCTGTTACTGGTATTTTTATTGTAGTAGATGACTGTGGATCAAACCCCTCTAACATAATATGAACCGGTGTATTCAATATGTTTATTTTTGTTGGCATCAAGTAGATGTACAGCGGCTTATTATTATCAATCTTATCTTTATTTAAGAATGGATTTAAAGGTATCTCTTCGCCTTCAACTTGATACATCCAAATTGTAGAATCTTTTATAGTATAATCTACTTTTATCAAAGAAGGATCTGACGAAATTATTTGTTCTTCAAATTCTATAATTCCATTTTCTGCATCTATATCTTTTATTAAAGAATTAGGAATCTTTGACCAAGTTGCCGATTCACTTGCTCTAATGTAAATACTTACAGCTGGAACTATTGCTGGAACTACAGATTCAACTTCGTCTTCTATGGTCATAGTGTAGTGCAGTATCGGAGTATGACGAAGTTTAATTCTATCTGTAGATACTATAATTGGAATTTCATTATTTATATCTTTACAGTTTTCTCCAAAAATTCTAGAAAATTTACTATCTAATATTGCTTCAGATGTATCATATGTGCAATATAGATATTGATTTACATACTTAGATTTCCAATCGGTGTAAATATAATCTTTGGTTATTGGAACAATTTTATTAAATGATCCAGCTGTTATTCTTAACGGCCAAGCTTCCTTGCCACTAGCAGCGTCTGACATTTCTGCTACTTTTATAGCAGTAGAGTTTTTATATTTTACGGAATAAACAGGTGTAATCATTTTAGGAGAAATGTTAACTGGCTTAAATGTGTTCGTGCTTTGTACGCCAACATAATCAACCTTATCACCTATATTTCCATCAGCGTCATATGCCATGACTGCAAGATATATATTATTTACACCTCTTGTTATTATTTCATTATATGAAATAAGTTTTCCTATAAATTCTTGTTCATTCTTATCATAAAATCCATAAAATAATCCTTCATCTTTAAATAATTTATTATTAACAGAAACATATCCGTAATTAATATCAAATTTAAATGAAGGATCATATACAGTAATGGTTGCAATCTCGTCTCTTACTTCCCCTGGAGTTGGTATTCCAACAGGTTTGCCGTTTACGTCAGATAAAAGAACTATTCCATCATTTGCTGTAACTGAATCTAATTTGCCTATTACTCCACCATTAGTTGTAATCAATTGAAAATTATTAACAATTTTTTCTTCAGATATATAAGTTTTAGAATCACCGTAATATGATGCGGAGGTAGTCAAAGAAACGCTAGTTGTTTGTTTAGTTTGACTTGTGATATTGTCAGGAATAATTCCACCATATGTAATGGTGGCTACGCTATTTGCGTTGACTGTTTGAGCATCTGAGGATGACTTTATTTCTAAAATTTGCACAGAGTTATCTACATCTATTGATGCGCTTGAAACCTTAGTAAAGTCTACAGTTATTCCCTTGTTTGTTATAGTATCTATTGCATTGGGATCTTGGACAATTAACTCGTTTACTAAATTATTTAATGAACTATCATTTACCGCAAGTTGTGGACTAAATGTCTTAGTGTACTTTTTACCTAAATACGTATATTCTATGCTGTCTAATAAAATATTTTTTCCATTTAAATATGAAAGATTATATTCTTTATTAATTGGAGATAAGGAAGAAAGGTTTTCAAAACTTTCTGTTAAATATCCAATAGCATTTATTTTTAATTTTGTTGTTTGAATTTTATCTTTATAAACTATATCTCTTGAGATTTCATCAAAATCTTTTACAACATTAACTACTTCTATAAGCTCTGGGTCAGCTTCACTTGGCTGCTCTATGTAAACGAGATCTTCTACCCATTTTGAATTATCATTATCCCAACCATAAAACTTATTTTCTAAAGTTGTGTATATTAAATGCTTATCTAGAGATGTAGCTAAGCTTGATCCATCTTCTCTAGGAGAACTTAACCAAGAGAGATTTGGATCTGGGTTACCGTCTTTATCAAGTAACCAGAATTGAGCCAACTCTTCTATAGTTGGTTTATTAACACTTGGGAAAGCTTGATGAACTTCGTTAAAATCAAGTATTTGATCTTCAATGATATCATCTGGTCGTTTTGTTGTAGCTGGCGTTGTTACATCTGCAGTTATCGAAAGTATTCCAAATCCTTCAGCTAGGTTTCCATACTTGCCACCTAACTGTTTGCCGTTTGTTTGAATACGAACAAACATATATCTACATGTACTAGTAGGCGCATTGATTGGTATTGTTATATTGCTTGCAGAATCTATCGCCGGAGCATTTGCTTTATGTACTTTATATGATTTATAAATTAAATTTGATGCAATCTTAGTTGTTCCAACATCAATTGGATTTGAATCAGTGTATCCATATCCAACTATCTTAACCTTGTTCCAAGGAGCTCCTTCAAATTTTATAGTTACATTTCTAACTTTTTCATATTTTTGTGGTTCTGGGATGGCAAAGAATATAAAATCTTCTATTGTTGTAGGAGAAGCGCTAACGTTTCCTGTAAATGAAATTCTTCTATATGGATTGCCAGAATTGATTTCAGAAGCAGATATTTGCTTAAATACAGCTTCAGGAAACTGCGCGACTCCGTACTGTTGTGCTAAATTAATTACATTATTATAATAAATTGGTTCATTTACTCTCCAAAATCTTAAGACATAAGCCATTAAAGATTTTGTTTCGCTATCAATAACTCCATCTGGTGGATACAATAACTTAACTCTTGGAACTAGTCCTGCTCCAACTTGACCTGTGCCAACCTTGGTCTGAAACTTTTTTACAGCTGCGCTTAAGCAGCCGTGTATGTATTGTTATCTTCTGTTTTAGCCTTCATATTATAAAGGCCAGATACCTGCATCATTATTTTAACGTATCTTACATAAGGGTGTTTTGATCCAACTCTCCAGGTTTCAATTGGGTATCCACTTTGAGCTACATCTATATCCCAAGTATATTCAAAGTTTTTAAAATTAGTTAAAGTCAAATTGCTTAGTATATTTTGTCTTCCACTTATTAATATTTCTCTAGCAGAAACTATATCAGTACACGGCACAGCGTTTACGTCTACTCCAGGAACATTTACGTCTGGCTCTGATGGTGAAGGGTGTGTTATTATCTTGTTTTTAAAAGCATAGTTTCTTGTAACTATTCCTATGATTGATACAGATCTTAGCGCAGCATCAGCTGTGTACTCTAGATTAAGTTTTGTTCTTAGAGTTCCACTAAAAGCAATTGATTTTTCACTTGCAGAAACTCTAGAATATCTAGTAGCTAAAGAGAATGGATATGATTTAAAATATGCGCTAGGAGTTATTGAAGAATTGATAGCTCTAGTTCCACCAACTTTTATTTCTTTCATTTCTCTTAGCGCATATGTGCCATAGCCACTTGGAATGTGGAGTGGGTTAGATTTCTTTTCTGTTAACGCAAATATTTTTTGATCTTTATCTACAATTTTATATATAAAATAAGAAGTTGAAAAATTTTCTAAAGAAGAATTAGTAATTTTTACTTCAGAAAGATTGGATATTTTTGCAGGTGAAGAAACAATAACATCTGGATTTGTTATCTCTATATAAAAATCAGTATTATTAGCTAACACTGTTGGATTAATTATGTGAGAAGATACAGAAGAAGGTATTGATTGTGTTACTTTTTCTAAGTAATATTTTACAATAGAATCTTTATTTGGAATCAAGTCTCTTGCATATTTAATGACTGATGAATTTGAAGAAACATTTGTAAAGTACTTACTCTTTTCATCATCAAAAAGAACATCTTGATCCATAACCCAAGATGATTCCCATGGGCCAACAAAGTTATATAGAGAAGGTCTAATGTCAACTTTTTTAGATAGTTGAGAACTACTGTACAGTGCATAGGCTACTGAGTTATAAAGAAGCTTAAATGGACCCTCAACGAAGCCCGGCATTTGTAGGTAATTTTGTTGATCGTAAGCTACCGGACCAATATTGAGATCTGTAATACTTGGTGTATCGGCTGTATTGTATACAGTATTGCAGTATTCTAAGAATGAAAAAGAAGTAAATATGATATTACCTTGAGCAAGTTTATCTCCGGTAGCTCCAAATGTGAATGTTGCCCCAACACTAGACTTTGAACTTGAGCTTATTCCTATGTTCAAAAAAGATTTATCTGTGTTTGTTAAATCTAGATATCTATAGTTTGCTTTTTTGATTCCAAATAATCCATATTGTGGCTTATTAAATATTGTTGAATCAATGTTCCAACCACCATTTTTATTTTCATCAAGTACAGAAGATTCTATATACTCATAGTATGACGCTACTACTGCAGCTGATACATCTTGTTTCTTAATTTTAATGTCGCTAAATATAAATGGAACATCTCCAGGATAAGATGATGCATCAACCAGCAGTGTTCCGTTTTTAATGGTTATATAATTTGTTAATATATTTGTAGCTTTTTCAGAAAGTCTTGAAGTTGGCGCAAAAGAAAGAATGTCATAATCATCAAGGTTATCTACAGATTGAATATCCACCATCCAATATCTTGCCTCAGACTTATTTGGTTTGCCGCCTTCTATAGATTGGATCCAAAATCCAGATTCAACTTTTGGATTTTGAAAAACGTACTTAGAAAGATTAAAAGAAGATTTTTCTAATCTATAAAAAACATAAGGTTTGATATTTTCTAAAGAAGTTGTATCATTGGAATCGTAAAGAACCCCAACATTTATAGTCCTTTGCTTTATCTCTCCAGACTCTTCTGCGTTCTTTGAGTTATCAACGATGTCAAAATTAACTGATTGATTAACTCTTGCAACTACTCTCCAGTTAAATGCTTCATATGTTCTATTATCAAACAAAGCTTTTCTTGGAACAAAAACTTGATGGCTACTATAATCTAAGTTATGAGTAAATATATCTGAATATTTTTTATTTAATTTTTTAATTGAAAATACTTTTTTATTATTCTTAGATATAACTTGAGCTTCTTCTGCTATTTGAGTATATAAAGGAACTGCGTTTATTGTTTCTGTATATCTTAAATTCTGTGAAAGAACTTCACCTTTAGAATCGCAAACTACTTTATCATAAACCAATTTAAGATTAACTGGATCGGATGAATCTAATCCAATTATTATTCTATATGGTATTTCTGAGTTTGTAGAATTGGTCTCAGTTATATATGGCTCTAATAATATTTTATACTTTTTTCTTAAACTATTTTTATCTACATATTCTTGATTTTGCGAATCTAATACTTTAATATTTATATTTTTATAAAAAGAAATATCATAATAATCATCTAAATCTATTATAGAATAACCGGTTGGAGCTATAACAAAAAATTTACTTACATAATAATAATGTAAAAAATCTGTTTCATTTATTTTGTCTGGATAAATTCTTTCTGTAATAAAATTTTTTGAAAGAGCTATATCGCTAATTGTAATGTCTGGACTGTATACATCAGCATTACCGTTTTCGTCCTGGAGAATGCCCAGCTCATTGGCATAAAGGAACTTTGTTTCTTCTTGATTTGATACTTTATTTTCAGCTATGGTTTCAGAAACATCTATAATTTTTAAGTTATCTTTTGGACTCAGTTTTTTATTTGCAAAATATGCAAGCCCCGCTGCGTTATAAGGTACGACATTGCCAATCTTTATAGCTTCTTCATCCCCTAAGGCGGTTATATTTTCAAATATTTTCATTATGATTCCTCATAGCCAATTCTGCCATTAGGCGTTGCAATTGTATTTGGAGTTGATCCAAATAACCCCATCTGGTATTGGTCGTAGTAATTAATAGGAACCCACTTAGGAGGAGTCCAGTTGAGCTTCCCAGAAGGTGTTGCACCGTAATCTTGGTTAATTAAATTGTAAGTGAAATTTGGAGTAGCCATAATATCCAAATCGTTACTTGTGGTTATATAGTACCCAGGCAGCACTGTTTCTTCATTTAAATATTGAACGTTATCAAATCTTTCATACCAGTATGAGATGTCTCCAAAATTAATATTTGGGGTAGATGACGGAGTTGCGGCCAACTCTGTTTCCAGGGAGACAAACCAATATCCTGGATTATTTCTTGGCTGACTATAGAAAGGACCAATTGAGAAATTACCTAGATTGTCTGCGTACACGTAGCCAGAATTAAGATTTCTTCCTGGAGTACTTGCGTTGACACTGTAGTCTACGTTCTCAAGTAGGTCGTAGAATGTTCTAGCCTTTCTCCAGTAAATTATAGGAGTTGCAGACAATGGAGTATTCCCCTGTCTTATATAACCCTTGATATAGTTATCGCTTAATCCATCTGCCTCTATTATTGGCTTAGCTGCAACTGCACTTAATTTATAATCTGGATTATAATTTTGAATAAATTCAATATTGGTTCCAAATATAAATGATCCAGAATCACTATTGTCATGTGCATATAGTGAAGGGTATGAAATGCCAGCCACAAGTAGCGATGCGTATAGACTATTTGTTGGAACACCTGTAAATCTTAACTTTGTTTTTGCTACACCATATTTATTTGTAGTTAAGTATTCATCTTCCATTTCTAAAAGATCGCTAGAAATTCTAAAGGTTTGATATGGTTTAAAGTTACCAACTTGATCATAAGATGTTATTGTTAAGTAAATTAAATCATCTGTATTTTTAGATATTCCATTTGGCGTAATTTCAACAACTGCAGTATAGAAGTCGTATTCATCATCTGATACATAAACATAGCCTTCTTCAACTGGAAGTTCTGCGTTATTTAAATAGAGACCAAGTGGAGTGGATGTTTCTTGAATTGCTGATTCATATGTTATTTTATATTCTGCAGTAGAATTTGGAGTAGCGGAGAAATACAGTTTTGCAACATATTCATCTTTTGTTTCAGAATAAACATTTCTATCTATATAGAATGCTTTTGCAAGGGCATAGCTAACTGTGTATTCTCTTCCTGGAATAAGAATGCTTCCACCAGTTGCTGCGCTATTATAGACCATTATCTTATTTGCTGAATAAGAATACTTGTCTTCACCGCTAACTATAAAGTCTGCTGTAGTTATTAAGAATTCTCCCTCAGCATAAAGTGGAATATATCCTGTTGTTCCTGGTGTAGCTGTTTCTGAAGCAATCGACCAAACATAATACTCTGGGTTAAGTGGAGATTTTGTTAAGACTTTTCCTGTATAATTATCTTTTATTGTTATATCTTTTATGTTCAAATGTGATACATACAAAGCCTTTTCATCTGAACCATACAGAATTTCTTCGTTGGCGAATATAATATTTCCAGGAGTTGCTGGATCAGAAAACGCCATCTGCTCAAGATCAAAAGATAAGTCACCTTCCAACACATTAACTAGAACTGGTGCACCATGTCTTGGTATATTTGTTAGTTCTATGTTAAAGTAATTTCCTGAGTATGATTCTATTATTGGCTTTGCATACACATAATAATCATTTGAATCTAGGTTTAGCCAACCAGAATTAACAGATATTGGATTTGCGTTTCTTGCATTTTCCTTCTTACTTAAATATCCTTTATCATATTCTGCGTTGACGTCTACAGGTGAGAAGTAGTAGAGTTGATTTGATGAATCATAAATCTCTTTAATTACCTTAGACGAATCTTTGCTGACTTGGAAAAAATCACTGTTTTCCCTAAGAACATGTTTTTGTGACGGATTAAGTATTACATTGTTGTTTAATGAAACAGGTTCTATTTCTGTTATAAAATATTGATTATTTGATTCTGAAGACAATCCAAAATCATTTCTGGTCAAAGAGAAGCTATCCAAGAAGGTATCTCGCTTACTGTAATCAAACGGACTATTTGTTTCGTTTCTTAAAGGTGTAGCGTCTTCTGTTGTTCTGTAAACATTTCCAAGATGATCTAAGTAGCCAGTTATCATTGGAGTTGTTCTTAATTCTCCATCATATGTTGGCTCCCATATTGGGCTCTTAAATGGATAATTTGGTGTAGATTGAATATTGTTTGTTACAGCCAATATATATGGAAGTGAACTATAATTAAATGTTGCTGATTCAAAGTAGTTAGAATAAACTGGAGTGGCAAGCTCTTCTTGTGTGTATGTATTAAGTATTATGTTTGGTGACGACGGAACAAAATACTTTGTATCTAATATTGGGTAATATGATTCTCCACCATATTTTGGCTGATACACCTGTGCAGTTATTGGTTGACCAGGATCTCTAAATACTTCATCAATTGTAAATATAGGTTGAGAATTTATTTTTTTATTTTCTACAATTAATCTCTTAGGTGTTGCATCTACTGGTATCGATAAATTTTTAGTAAGATCAGAAACATAAATTAGTTCATCACTAGTTATGGCCGGATCTGAATCTTTATTTATTACAATCTTATCATTAATAGTGTTTGAGTAATTAATACTTGGAGTGGTTCCATATACAGTTGATCCAATTTTAAAGTTTGCATTTACATAATTAATTGAAGGAGTAGCCATTGAAACAGGGGACTGAACCGCTGGATTATTGACATAAGTTGGTGTAGCCTTATCAAAAGCTACTCTGTATTCTCCAGTATGAACTGGAATATATCTTTGTAGTTGCTGATTCCATTCAACCTTGTTAACTATTCTTACATTAGTGGCCTTACTTATATCTATCAGTGAAGATGATGGAGTTGAAATATTATTTTCGTATAAATAATCATATGTTTTTTCTTTAAATATAATATTTGGATTAGTTAAATTGTCTGAGTTAACAACTTTTATATAATTATATTCTGGACTAGATGGATGATCTTGCCCATAATAGTTATATACAAAAAAATCTTGTCTATCTTTGTAATTTAAATTCGCATAGAAAGATGAAGGCGTTGCATACTGTGTGTCTGCCGGCAAATCTATTTCGTATACAACGGCAACACCGCCATTAAATGGCGTAGCCGAATTAGGATTGCTAACATATGGATCAGGAATTTCCTGCTCATACTGCATCTTGTATGAATAGTCCATGTTGATTGGCATGTAGTGGTCATCGTAGCTTTCGGTTTTAAAGCCAGAAGCCTTGAAGTATCCTTCAAATGAAACTGTTGAAGTGTCGTTCTTAGAAATTTCTATTTTAAGATCATCAAAATCACCTACGCCAGGCTGGAAATAAGTACCCAGTGGAGTTGCGTTATCGTAAACAGAAGGTATATAACCTACGCCTTCGTTGTTTAACCCAGCATAATCCCATATGCCATTTTCCCAATCTACATATCCTAAGTTTGAAGGATACTTTTGATTAATGTATTTTACAAAATCATAGAATCTTTTTTCTGGATTTCCTGCGTCAGAAAAATATGGAGTTGATGATTCAATGTCAGTTATTTCTAATATCTCAGGAGTAGCTCCTAGATAATTTGAATCAGGAGTTGAACCATATGCTCTCCATATATCTAGTTCTCTTCTTAATGATTTTTTAAAACCATCAGCACTTACAGATGGAGGGTTTAAGAAAGCATCAAGTATTCTCTTTTTAAAGTTTGCATTTTCTTCAAGATATAATCTTTTTACACCTACTCTTGCTCCAAATTCATCAAATATATTAAACAGCAATGTTGGTTCTTGATGATAAATTGTTCCATCTATTGTAAAATTATCAAACCTTCTTAAGGTTGTTACCTGACTATCTATTACATTATGGTAATAAATGAAGTCTGTTAACTTAGCTAAACTAAATTCTTCGATAGAAGAAGCTTTAGCCAACTTTATTGAATCACCTCTAAAATCTAATCCTGCGGCTGGTATATTAAAGGAAACATATCCCCAAGCTGGTGTATTTATATCTGAAGTACTTAAATAATTATTTAAATTAGCTATGTCTAATTGTGTATTGAAATCATCTAGATACTGACTCACCAAGGCGTTGATAAATTTGCCACCAGTTGTTATTGGAGTGGCTAATTCTGGAGTAGCTTGCTCAATTGAATCTTCATATATGTCTGTCCAACTTGGAAATCTTCTTAAAATATTTCTAGCTGAATCTGAAATTGTTGGATTAGAAATATTGTGTATTGCTACATTTATATAAAGAAGTAGACCAAGAGCATTTACGTCTTCTACTTCTGAAAATATTTCTAATTCTATTTTAATATATGGTTTACAATTTAGTAAGAAAATAGAACTTGATTCCCTATTAAGGGAAGATTTCATCCATGGACCATTTGCAGAATTGGACTCATATACCTGCAGAGTAAAAGTTGGTTGATGATCGCTAGAAACGTTTGTAAAAGAATGTTTAAATGAAATTATATCTACATTTGAACTTGTATCTACAAATCTTAGTAACGTTGGACTAGCTGCATCTCTGATTACTTCGCCATAATTTGTAACGTACGAAGCAAGTGGGTCTACTGGGGTTGCGTGACTAGAACTATAAGACGGAGAAGATACTTCTGTTCCAACAAAAGTATAGTCTCCGTATTAAGTTTACTCCATTTGGGGATCTATAATAAGAATAATTTTTATAGAACTTATTATTGTATAGGTTGATAGAATCAGTTATCCAAACATTATTATTTTTAGTAAAATCTCCGCTACGGAGACCTAAAAGATAATTTTTCATTAACGATTCTCTCTACTATTTTTAGTCTAGCCAAATGGAATACTCTGAAGTGACTCCGTTTTCTGGGTGCACATACATAAGATGCTGACAAGGTCTGCTCATTGACGAGAAATACTCTTGAGCATACGTATTGTAGCTTTCTGGCGAACCAGAGATTCTTAATATAGAACTTCCTATAGTCATCTTAAATTGCTGATGATAATGGCCCATGAAAACATCATCAAAGTGCTCTGGAATAGCTCCATCTTTCCATCCCATTACTTTCTTATAGTAACCATGATATGTAGTTGGCGCAGGCATCTGATCACCATGAATTAATAAACTACTATAGTTTCCTATAGTGTCAACGGCATACCAGTTTCTTTCTCCTGGTCCATCTGGAACGTTAAAAGATACTCTATCTTCTTCTCCAACCATCAACTCTATGATCTTATAGAGCATTCTATCCATGTTAGTTTCTGGATCATGTTGCTTGCGTGCTCTACCACCAACTGCACCGTGGTTACCAATTACTCCAGTGATATGAACATGGTCAAAGTTTTCTAAAGCTGTCTTTACAAAATTACCCAGAATTCTAGGGCCATTAACAGCTACCTGTCTATAGAGACCAGAGTCTATTAAGTGGCTTTGTCCAGGAAAAATTTCTTCCCCTTCCACAATGTCACCCAGTAGCCAAATGTGAAGATTATTTACTTCATGATCCATTCTCTGAATCTCTGTTATCTCCAACAGTTTTTCTGTATATCTCTCCATTCTTTCTTCTAACACATTTGTATTATAGTCTGGAGTTACTTTGCCCATCTGCCAGTCTGCAAAAACTGCAACAGCTGTTTCTGGAAGTTTTTCTTTATTCTTTTTTAAGTTTGGTGACTTAATCTTTGGAAATTCAAAACTAGCAAATGCATCATAGGCTGCTGCATATGTGGCTCTAACTACTTCATCTTGAACATTCTTTAAAGTTTCAACTCTTTTAGCAAGCTTTCTGTTTTCTGCTCTTAAGAATTCATTTCTTGAGTCTGAAATATTAGATATCAAATCGTCTGACTCTTCTTCATCGTCTTCGATTTCTACAGAAGCAGATTGGACATACAATGAATCTTTTTCATTAATATATTCAACAACTTCTTCTTGAGAGATTTCTTCTACAGAAGAAGTTTCTCCAAGAATATCCCCATGTCCCTCACCTTCAAATACCAAGCTTTTTGCTTGTCCAATATTTGGAGCACGGACCACGTGTTTTTTTGTTACAACAAAAGTTTTTTTCATAACCAGACCTATTCTGATATTAGTAGTTTGACACTCCCATTATAACAGAATAAATAGAGACTGCGCCAGCTGTAATATACATTTTATCGCTAGATGGGGTGAAGTCCTTGACCGGTATATCTTGTCCATTAGCATTGAATGCACTAATTGTAACATACTTTACGTAATCGGACGAAGTTCTGATTTGTCTTTCTATTTCTGTAATAGAAACTGAGTCTCCAATTGTTAAGGAATTTAAATATCTCTTAACGAACAATGCTGCTTGATTTCTAATTCCTGCTGCCATTTGCTCTGAAAGACCAGATGTAAGAGTTATTGTAGCAGATAGGTTTACAGCTACCTTTTCTGCTATTCTAATATTAAATCTAACCCCAACTGGCTTAACATTTACAATAGTATTATAAACAACTTCCGGCATTCTTTTTATTTCTGCTGTTGACTCTGGAACTATGATAACATCACATGAGCCAAGACCAAAAGAAGATTCTCTCAATCTAACATCTCTAACGCCCTTTATTGCTAGGGCAGCAAATCTTACCGCCTCTACGGTGCCAAAAGAACGTGTCTTAATCGAAGCGATTATTCTTGTTCTATAGTTGTTGTCTGATTCAGAATTAACGATAGCATAAACTTCTTTGGTGTTTGTGCAGAAAACTGGAACACCTGGAGGGCTTATGAAGTTATGACGAGTTAATGAGCCTACAGAAGCTACGTAAGCGTTCTCATTAAAGTCTGGTATAACTAAGCCATAGGCCTTTGTGGTCCCTGCAGAAATAATAACATCGCCATTCAATTTAAATTTATATTGTTTTGTAGCAAAGTTATCTACATTGGTAAAGATTAAAGTATCTTTACGAATTATTATATCTACGCTGTATGGTTTATTTATGTAGAACTCAATATTAAATGATTGTCTTTCTGCGGCTGAGCTATCGCTAATACTTTTTCTAGGGACTCCGTAAAGGGCGCCAATCAAATCAAGATTTCTTCCAGAAGCAGTTGATATATTACCTTGTCTTAGGGTAAAAGATAAAGAAGAATAAAGGTCTGCAATTTCTGATCCAAATGCGTCGGCAAATGCCCTAGCTATCGAGCCAGGTTGGATTGCAGTTATGCCAGCATTTTTCTGCAGAGAGTCTAAAATAGCATTAACTATTTCAGTTTTATCTTTAGTTCCATAAATCATAGTTGCCTCACAGGTTTTGTGTTACTGATAGTACTATAGGTTCGTTAGTATTTGAAACTATATGAACATCAAATCTAATAGAATCTGGACCGGTAGGAACAGCGGTAATTTCTATATTTCTTCCTTGGAATATATTTTCTCTTTCCAAGGCTGCTCTTATTAGTCTTTGGCCCAGATCTCCAGTTTCTTTACTTTGTGGCATTCCGTAAAGAATTGACAGGTCTGAACCTAGAGAAGGATAAACAAAAAAGTCACCAGGCTCTGTCATCAACCTTACATAAACCTGCTGTACGTCATTCATTAATGTTGAGTTAGTAACAGCTATATCTTTATTTCCATTTATTAAAAGATCGCCAGACATTGTTAGGTATAAATCAGACATTTTTTTCTTGGTCGGCCTTTTCTTTAGCTTGTTGGTTAGAGTATCCACTCTTCATTAAAGAAACGGCGTACTCTATATATTCGTTTGAATAATCTTTTAAGACATTATTTAAGAAATTAATCTGGTCCGGAGTAAGCCCTTCGGTGCTTATTGAAGTATCAAGATTTTGACCTGTCTCAGTTTTCTGATACCCAAAACCATATTCATTATCCATAGTAATAGGGAATTGGGTTTGTTTCTGCTCTATATCTTTAAGTTTACCTAAATAATGATAGGCTTCATTTTGAGCAGAATGTATTACTTTGGGGTCTATTTTTACCAATGTTGGCTGAGAATAGTCCGAAGAAGAATAATTAAAATTAAATTCATTCCATCTTAGACCGTCTTCAGCACAGAAAAATCTTACCTTCTCTGCAAAGAAGGATATGGTTTTGCTGCTTGCACTTATTATTATTCCTACTCCTGGGGCAGCAAATATCTCTACATCTCCCTCATCATTTAATCTAAAGAAAGAGTTGTTGTCTGGATGATTAAGTCCTACTTCTCTTTGAGAAAATTGATTTCTTCTGTTTAATTCTGATCCAACAGAAAAGCTTGTGGATGGTTGTCTAGCTTGAGATCTTTCAGGTGAAGTCATAATTATTTAGCCATAAACTTTGGTATTCCGGTGTTAACCACATAGTTGCTCATGTAGTTTGAGCCTAAACGGTTTTCTTCAAAAAAACTTATAATGTAAGGATGACTTTCGTTGTCATCTCTAAAGCCAACTAGACAACGTGTTCCTGGTTCAGGGGCAACATTTTGCACTCCGGGACTACTTGGACATGGTACCTTATTAACTATATTGCCCAATTGCTTAGAGTATTGATCGTCTAAAATTATTGTAGCAGTATTTGTTTTTTTATCAAATTGCATAACCACGCCAGGCCTAGTTTTAGATTGACGCATTCTGGAAACATCAATTTGATTTTGTATCTTTCCATCAAACTTAGGATAATTTATTGCCATAATGTTTTCCTTACTTTAACCATTTGTCAGCAGAGGTTGCATCTCTACTCGGGGTAAATATTCCGTTCTTCCATAGACCGTATTGTTCTCCAAGAATCACTTCTTCATTTACCCAAGCTTCTACTTTTGTTTTATCTGAGTGTTCTTCATCAGCAAACTTGTACCAAGCAACCGAGTCCTTTGGCGTTGTTTTTAATACCCAATCTTTTAGTTCATCTGCGTCATAGCCTGCTTTTATATAAACAATTTTTGCTATAGAAAATTGTACAGAACTCATCCAACCATTATACAAGAATAATTCTCCCCAAGGATTAAAAAGATAATTTGGATTTGGAAGCGAGGCTTTTGTTCCAACAGAACTTATTTGCTTAGCGTAATTCTTTTGATTTATTTTTGATCTTAACAACCTTACTTGATTTGCTGGAATCCAGGCTCTTGAATCAAAAGAAGCGTACAATTCCAAAAGGCCATCGGATTTTCCTCTTTCTGTAATTGTATCATATATTTGTTTATCAGTTAAAGATTTAGTAGCCAAATCAGATAAAGCTAATTTCCAATTTTTTACTGTCTCAGCTTGTGGTGCAGATAAGTCTACATCTAATAGTGAACCATCTCCCGGACTCCTTGTACCAACTTGGAATAATCCATAAAATCCAAATTTATTTAATGCATGGGGTCTCCAGCTAGATTCTCTAAAAGATATAGCGGTTAGCATTGCTGATATTTGTGATGAAAAATTTCCATAATCTTTTAATAAAGTAAACACTTCTATATCTGTTAATCTAGTATTGTCTGTATATGATTTAGTTAATCTATTTTGATTAATGGTTATAATCGTGGAGTCATCTTTTTGTGAACCACTTGCACCGCTACTGCCTGTATTAGTTGTTATAATATTTACAGTTAAACTAAGGCTTCCTTCTTTATCAATATATATTCCACCTCTAGTTGGCGCAAAAGCCATATGTATATGATCTTTATGACTATCTACTAGATGTACTTTAACAGATTTTAAATTTTCTGCAAGTTGAGGTATTCTACTTATTTTTCCCTTATGGCCTAAATTCTCATATTCTACTCCAACCCAATTATTTACAAGAATAACATCTGGCAAAAGATGTTGTGGAGCTGAGTTTAATTTTTCTATTAAATTATCAAATTGTTTTTTATACTCTTCTTGACTTGAGGCGAGTGATACTGGATTTTCTGAATCTTTTTTAACTATAATGTCAAAGTCAAATGCTCTGCCAAAAGCATGGTCCGTTATACTATTGTTTGATACAGCTTCACTTCTATTGTCGCCCTGTCTGCTTGAGTTACTTCCTGTATCTTCTCCAAATCCACCTCTTATCATTAGAGGCGATCCAGCTCTGTCGCTACTCAAAAACAAAAGACATTCTATTAATGCTGCAGAGATGTATGCTCTTTGTGACTTAGCCGCAATAATATCATCAGGTATCGGAATAGAGCCAGAGCCAGACCCTTCTACTCCTGGAAATATAGTTGAACTATCATATGTTAAATTTGTTAAACTATTATTAATATCAAAAGTAAATCCATTTATTAAAGACGAAGACGGAGTAATAACAGCTGAAGATTTTAATAGGTTCCCTCTTGCTACATATGCAGCTTTTTCTACTTCACTTAACTTAGATTCTAAGGCTATAGGCATGTATCCGGCACTAACTGCTGAGGATTCGGAGCCACTTGAGACATCTGAATGTCCTGCTCCATCGGCAGCTGCTGAATAAGCACTTTTTAATATATCTGCAAATCCATCTATCAAACCTTCATTATATTTTCTTCCTAATTGACTTCCAGCAACGATTCTCAACCCTGCTTCTTTTCCTTTAATTACTTTAGGGGATCCATCTTCATTAAGATTACTTGAATCTAATATTGACATATCATCATTTTCAGATCCAAGCGCCGATGTTGCTAAACTATTTAAACTTATACTAGCCATATTAGTTCTATACATATTTCCATAAACACCGCTTGCCAATAAATCCTTACCGCTAGCAGATGATATAAGGTCAGATGTTGTTAGTGTTTGTCCAGAATACCCTCTTGATGCTGTACTTGTTGCTAATATATTTATTCCATTTTTTGGAACAATGTTGTTGGCTATAGCACTAGCTAGAGTACTGGAGTCTTGGAGGTCATCTATAGAAAAATTAAAATATGCCATTATGGTGTAGTCTTCTTATTTTGTAAGGTTGCACTTGTCTCTTTTGATGTAAGAACAGATTCTGATTCTGTTAATAAATCTTTCGTATAAACAGTTGTGCCATAGTTTTTAGTTATCAGTTCCCAATTAAGGGTAGCTGGAGTTCCATCTTCATAGTACTCGTCCCATAGCACTAATGGCCATCTTGATGAATTATTATATAGTTGTTCTAACTTTGACATTTCAACAAAAATAGAAAAGAATAAAGTAACTTCACTAGCATTTGGTAGCTCAGGTAGTTTTTCAAGCAACGGCGTATATCCTGCTGAGTGATCTTTTATCGGCATTGCCCCAATTGAATCAAATATTTGGTTAAAATTAGAAACAAAAACGTTACCTCTATCGTAGAACATTTGTGACATAAATTTTTCTTTAATATCATCTAATACAAAATCATATTTCTCCATAAAAGAAAATACTTTATTTTTAATTTTATCTAAAGAATCCGAACCAAAATTATAAAATATTGTTCCCAGTGTTCTTTGGTATCTATCTTGTAGGAATTCTATTCTCTTATCTTTTCCAGTTGGTTCAAATTCCGCTTCATCTTTTGTTTGATTGTTTACTCTAGATTGTTTTATTCTAACAACAAAAGTTTTATTAGACAAAGATTTTTTAACAAATTGTGTAGCCATTAAACCAGGCGTACCAAAGTCTTCAAATATTAAATCTTGAGGAATTTCTACGCTTGAGTATTTTGGTTCTTTTTCAAAAACATCTTTATTTGAAATTGGTGTAACTTCATTTTGTAAATCTGCATCGTAGTACTGTGCTGCTGTTGCGGGTAATTCATATGTAAAATAATTTAACACACTTGGATCAAAATCCGGATCTATTATTTGAGAAGGAAGAACATCAAATTCTGTATAGTTACCTTGCTCATCTCTTACGCTATCAAAAGGTGCTCCAAGATTACTAATTGTAACTTTATCTCTGGTTAAATATAAACCTTCCTTTATTGTTACTGGAATTAGCATATTGTTTTTAGCAGTATAAACTGGATAGCCATTTTGGTCTCTTATTATTTCTTCTTGGTCAGTATAGCTAATTCCACCAGTTACAAGAGTTGCATAGTATTTGTCGCCAACTTTTCTTATATTTTTTCCAATTACATTTCCAGTTTTAGAAGTAGATTGAAATCCAATTTGAACTTTTTCTGAAACGTTTATACCATCTAAACGAACTGTAAATTTAACATTTGGATTTAGTATATCGTACACATCAATTGTGTCACCGTCTCTAACTCCACCACTAGCAGAATTAGAATCAAGTGCACATAGTACTTTAAAGAAAGGATCAAAGGTTGTTTTGTCTGGACCCAAACCACCAAGCTCAAGTACTTTTGCATGCACTAGTGCATTTTCATAGCCAATATACCTTGTTAAAGTTGATATTTCTTTTTCATTCCAACCTAAACTCTTCATTAAATCATTTGTTCTTATGTAAGAATATCCGTCTGCAGTTCTTGCCTTAACTCTTACTCCCAATATCCCAGGAAGTAGTGCCTTTGAATGATATCTGCCTACAACCATTCCTTGATTGTAAGCTAAACCAGCTTCCATAGGTTGACCATTTCTAGTTAAATACTGAACATAGCAACCGTGTTGATCCATTAGGTTATCTCTTACCCACTTCCATCCTTTCCAAAGTAGTGGGCCAGCTAATATTCCTACTGTTGCAATTCCTACTCCTGCTCCAATTCCACTGACTGTCCCTGCTGCGACTGCTGCAGCTCCGCTAGCCACCGCCGAGCCGGCAGAACCAGCTGCAATTGAAATACCTGCAACGCCAGAGATTACACCAGCTATTGTTGATCCAGTAACTTGACCATTATTTCCATTAATTCCAGCTTGAGCTTTTGCATACTCTCTAATTGCATCTCCAGTGTTTGCATTGCCAAAACCTGAAGCGGTGGCATTTGCTACTATGTCTTTAATTAAAGCTGAAGAACCTCCGGTAAATTGCATTCCACCCAACATCTGAGGGGATAGTGAATTGCTCAAGGCGTCGATGGATATTTCTCCACCTACCGTTATGCCAGAATTTCCAGCTCTTAATGAATCTAAATAAATTCTTGTATCATTTCTCATTGTTTGAATACTCAGCCAAGAATGAATCCAGGAACTCATAAACCATTTTGCTGGATCGTTAATTGTTACTAATGCGTTAGGTGTTATAGAAGTTACAAATCCTAGCTCTGGAGTAAAGTGATGAACAACTTGTTCAACTTCAAACATTCCATACATTCTTTCATAAATGTCTGCTAGATAAATTAAATCATGTGGCCTTATATCGGCGTTACCTATTATGATTATTTCTCCGCTATAAATATCTTTTACAGATTCTCTTAAGTGACTTAATGCTATTCTCTTAGCACTGAGTTCATCTGGTGCTCCAGTGACATTTTTTGAAAATCCTCTGCCTGTTTCAAATGGATGAAGTATCGGATGCAAGAATCCAAAGAATCCGCTTCCAACAACATTGTCAAAATAAATTCCAGTTTCTACTGTAGACTCAACTTGCCTATCTGCTGGAGCACCTTTGTCTAAAGAAACTGTTACTGGATACTTTCCATCAGAGACAGCGGTAATCGTAGTTGCAACCCCAGAGTTTTCTTGAATTTGATTAGAAAGTATATGAGAGAAAGAGCTTAAGTAGTGAACTCTTTGGAACGGTTCTCTAACTTCAACAACTGGTTCTGCGTATTCTCTGGTAAATGGATTATCCACTGCTCTGAGCAATGACCCAGGTCTTCCGAGTGAATAATAGATTGAGTCATTTAAAGCTTTATTCAATATATTTGCTTGCTTAGCTAGCACTGAGCTTTGCGACAAACCATATCCAGTCTGAAGCATGTTAAGCCTGAACACATTAAACAAAGCACTTAAGCTATCTGTTACAGCATTGAATATTTGACCTATGCTCTTATCGTAAAAGTCTCCTAGGCTATTCAATGTCTTACTGGCTAAGTTTGTCGCGCTATTTCCTTCTCCTTTATTCTTATAAAGAAGTTGCAGGAACTGATCTTTTTTCTTAGCGTATGTATTTCCTGGGAAAATAAATGCTTCAAATATTTTATCTATTGGCTTAAAAGACCACTTGTCCTCTTTCGCTTCATGCCCATATATTATTTTCTTATCAGGCTTTAAAACTAACCATGCTCTAGCATATGGGTCTGCCCATAGAGTCTGTCTAAATAGACCAACTAAATAATAGAACAGCGCTGCTGGTGAATCAATTGTTGCTTGAAAAGTAGTATCATCCATAGTTGTGCCAAAAATATTATTGGCAACATTTAGATCAAATAAATTAGCTTTTAATAATTTAATTTTTTCTATTGTTAACGCGTTAAAATATTCAATTAATCCACCATCTTGTGCTGGTGCATCTATAAAATTTTTCCTTGCATATTCAATAGCTTCTTTTTGCGCATTTATTGTGCTTGTATTACCTTTAGTTATAGTATCCCCAAATAATATACTAAATTCATCTAGAGCATTTCCGTTGCTATCACCAAATTTTTTGTATGGACCTGCTTGTACTGGTTCAGATGAAAATATTTTCTTTATTTCATCTGGAAATCCTGTTGTATCATCTGCATCAAGTAAGAATGTATTAAAAAATATTTCTTTAACAGAATCATATGTATGGTAGCCAAATCTGAATTGATCCCAAATTTGCTGAGCTTGAGACAGTGTTCTACCGTTTCCTGCTATTACATTTGTTGTTGGATCAAAATCTTCATCATAAAACTTTCTTGCTTGAATAGAAACAGAGTCTTGTGGATTATACACACCAGGAAATTTACTTCTTCCAGCTGAATCATAGTCTTGATTTGGATCTTCTGACATTAGTAAATCGTATTGATATTCCCAATTATCAAGATTTGTATATTCTTTATTTCGTATAGCGGAATAATATCCAGAGTAGTTTCCACCATGTAGATAATCCGCTGTAGCATTTATTCCAACTTCATCTATTGGCTTATACTGATAGATTGAGGCGGCATTAAGCGAAACTAACACGGCGTACAATTCATCATAATTTTTTGGTGGAGTAAAGTTTCCGAATCCAATAATTAAATCATCATTTGTTTCTGGTTTCGGATACCTTGTTGTTGGATCTCCTTCAGGATTAAAAGGCTGAAGGCCATCTGAACCAGGTCCAACTGGAGATGGGAGTTCTTGGCCTTTTATTAATTTAAATTGTTTAATAGGATGAACTGAGCTAAAAGCAACTCCTAAAGGAACAGTATTTGGGACGAATGCAAAGTGACATTCTTCAATGTCTGGAATAGCTGAATATCCTTCATCTCCATAGTTATATCCAGATTTTTTAGCCTTATCTTGTTCTAATGAGTATTCTTTAGTTGTTAATATATTTAGGTAATACGCTGCATCGGGAGAAACGACAGCATCAACTTTAGCTTCATCATATTGAGGAATAAATTTATCTTTGTGTCCAGCTTCATATCCATCATTTTTTCCCCACAAGAAATATGCTGGCTTACAAACAACAGCAGCGCCGCCTCCTGGTGCAGAAGGGTTATAAATTAAAACGTGTTGATTTCTATAGTCTTCGACTTTTCCGTACAATTCTTCTTTGTCATTATCAAAATAAAATTGTTTAAACTTTTTTAAAAGCTCAGCGTCTTGCAATCCAACTTGATATGGCCATCTCATAGCAATGTAAAATTGTTCATCAATATCGGTGTGCGGCGGAGTCCATTCAGAATAAGATAAAGTTTTTGTTTTATCTAATTTAGGATCTAATTCTATTAAATCAGATCCTAAATTATCTTTTCTATTTAATTCTGGCAATGGCATTGTTACTGATATTGTTGTAGCATTTACAACAACTTCAAAACTTCCAGAAAGAGAAAAATCTAATGGATTACTTAAGATATCATAGGCTAGTGTTCCGCTAATATTTTGCCCTGCTTGATAATCAATATCATACTGAAGTAGTTTTTTAAATTCTTCTCCATACAATTTTTGGGATGTATTTAACAAAAAGCTATCAGTATTGTTAGCGGCATCAGATGTAGCGGTGCCTACGCCTTTTAGATTTCCATATTGAAATGCATATGTATCAAGAAACATTTCGTCATCTTTTCTAGCGGTAAAAAATGGGAATCTAAATCTACTTGGTAGTTGATTTATTTGCGCATGATTTTTTCCAGTAAAATCAGAAACTAATTGAACTGGAGCATTTCCTTTTGGAACAACTGGTAAGTGAAAACCTACAGTAACATTGCCTTTGTTTGTAGGAAGTTTTGCTATAATATTGCCTTTGTCATCTTTAATCTGTTTTGCATTTTCGGAATTAAAATTTAAGACGATACCCTCGTTGCCTAAAAATCCTGCTGTTTGAAATATTCCTAGTGATTTAGCTTGTTGTTCCGCCAACACATTAAATGCTTCGAGTGGTTCTGTTCCCCTTAAGAATGCTTCTGCATCGGCGTATGGTGTTATTTCTTTATTGATAGAGTTAACTATTTGAAGTAAATCAAAATCTGGTTGATTTATCTGTGGAGGTATGATTCCAAGTTCAGCTGCCCTTTCATCTCCAGGATAACCAGTGGTGATAGGTATTACTCCAGAGGTATATAACCAATGTGGTTTGCCGTAAAATACTGTTGATCTATCTTCAAACGGTCTAACTGCAACAATATAATTAGGAAGAAGTCGAGCACATGTTTGGAATAATTCCCAGACTGTTCTCATGTATGTTTGGGCTCTAAATGATACCTCGTCAAAACCTCTCATATCATCATCTGGATTTGAACTTATCAAACCTAATGATCTAAATATATTTGTTCCACCTCTTCCGCTAAGAACCCCAAGAAGTCCAATTCCAACACCAACGCTTGCAGTTACAGGACCTCCAGCCAACAACATTCCTGCCCCTATGCCACCAAGTGTTAAATTCTTAAATAAATTTGCACTTCCCTCTTGAGTTCTTACTGTTCCTGATTCTGTAATAGATTCAACAACTTGACTAGCACTAGCTGATCCTGAATCATAACCTTGAACCAGTTTGTTCCAGCTGGCGTCTGACAATCTAGATAAATAATCTAATCTAGGATTAGGTTGGTTTTCGGGAGTAATAGATGCAACACTTGTCCAACCATCTCCTAAGTCACCGCCTAAGAATTGAGCTATTCCAGTTCCGTTGCCTGGATAAATATTTCTTTTAAATATTTCAAGATCTCTTTGAGACGAAAAGTTTGACCACAATTGAGTCATTAAAGATGAAACTCCACCTCTAAACTCTTGAACACCAACCCCAGCCATTCCTAACATATTTAATCCAGAGTTAGCCATTCCGCTGACAGTTAATTCGCTAACTGCTTTATGAGCATCGGCTATTGCATCTACTCTAGCAAAATGTTTCTTGGCCTCTGCTGCCGTCATAGGCTCATATAGCATCGAGCCAAAGTGACGTATGCCAAATTTATTTTCTGAAAAAACTAATCCTCTATTTGCGTTGGCTATTCCTTCTCTAAATCTAGAAGTTCCCATAGATAAAAGTCTAACCATTAAGTCTCTTGGCTCCGACATCCAAAGACCAGTGTTTATTCCTCCATCTATTTTTCCGCTGTCACCTTTTTTATTAGTTGAATTTACTACTGCACCTAATTCAATTGCATCTGATTGAGCAGTTACGGTAACTATTTCGCCATACTCTACCTGAGTAATTGTTCCATTAAATAGTGTTTGAAGCGAGTTTGGATTAGATCCATATCCACCTCTTAGGTGAACTCTAACTCCAGGCTTTAATACTATACTTTCTATATCTACAACATACTCACCCTTCATGTGAGCTGCAATATTTCTAGCTTTGTTTAAAGTATTGCCTAAAATACCTGCTAAATCTTCTCCTAAAGCAGAGTTTGCTAGAGCAGAATCAGGACCAAAAATATCTGTAGCGGCTGGTTTAGTTAATTTTGAATATAGGTTAGAAACTCTAAATATTAGAGTGTCTCCCAATAGATCCTCAGAGGATACAACAGAGAAATCTATAATCGATTGTAATCCATAAAAATTGTCAAACAATTTAACACCAGCAAAATAACCACCTTCATCAATAAGCCAGAGCATATAGGTTGGAAAAGCTCTGAGCATTCTTCCTGATATATCTCTATACTGAGTGTCTACCAACATTTTTTCCCAGTGCATATTAACTGATTTTGGCGGTTGATCTGATTGAGAAGACCACTCTGGACCATTTGAATCGCCGTGAGAAACTGGGTTAGAGTAAGAACTCAAAGGAGAAAGTGATGCAATCGCTGAAGAATTTGTTCCATTTGCTGGATTAGTATGTTCTTCTATTGGAACAGGAGCAAGTTCAACTACTTTTGAACCTTTCTTTATATTAACTCCATCTATCGTAAGATAGAATCGTCCATCTTTTTCTACGTCTATATAACCAAAATTAACTCCATAAGCAGTTGTAAATGTTGCAGGTATTTTATTTGGTTCTGCCGGATCTAAGATTGGCATTTGGTGAATGATGCCATGGAATTCTAGATCGTCTGGCATGAAACTTATATTATCTTCATCTTTTAAGCTAAAGCTTCCACTTAGAGCCATCTCAATAATGTTAAATAATTTTCTACTAGAAGAAGAAACATCTCCAACAACATATGGTTGAGAATGAATATCTGCGTTGTACAAATTATCATCTGGATCATCAGTTACAGTTCCTGTATTAAAGTTAATATAATCAGTTAATAATGCTTCACCTGTTACTTTTATATTTTCATTTTTTTCGATGTAAAATTTTAATGTTGCTAAGAAAAGATCATGGTCTATTTCATTGCCATTTATCCATAGAATAAGTTCTTTTAATTTTGCAGACTTTAAATCTGGAGTAGTTAAATCGCCAAATTCTCTAATAAAGTTTTGCAATAGATATATTACTGCAAGTTGTTTTTGCATCTTCTCTTGTTGAGTTCCATTTACTTTGCCATCAAAAGTTGGGCCAATAGAATTAAATGCAGGATATCTAGTTTGAGAACTTACGTTATTGATAACGTCTCTGTCAAACATTTCAAAGCTTCTAAAATAGAAATCTGGATCCAGTGTGCCAACTGTTTCATTTGTTTTTGGATCTTTTATTTGCAATGGTAAATCTGGATATGCGTTGAAAGAACCCCACAATTGTTTTATTCTTAAGAATGGATTTCTTTTTGTATTAAATATATCTATAAAATCTGCTTGTTGTTTTGAGCTTAACTTTTCTCTAGTTTGTTGGAAGACGTCAAAATCCATTAAGCTTAAACTTACTTGATAAACATGAGGGTAATCTGGCATTGTTGATACCGAATAGTTTGATGGCATTACATACTTAACTCCAGCAAGTGCGGTAATAATATTCTTAATACCCATAAAGCCAAGTACGCCACTAGCATGTTCTAATCTAGCTAACGAGTTTACGTGATCAAATATTCTTTTAATTTTTGCTAATTCTTTTTCTCCAGTCACAGTCATGGAAATATTAATAAAAGTATCTCTACCTCCAATATGTTGATAGGTAGGTTCATCTTGCATTTGAAGCTGGAGTTTTGCTAAGTTATTACCCAAAGAAACACTAACTCCATTTACAATAACAGAGCTTGGATCGAGATCAACTTTCATCATTGGTACTTCCCACTCTCTAAATTGGAAAGCACCTGCCCTTGCTCTTGCGGCTTCCATTAAGGCTTGTATTGGACCACTTGTATAAAATCTTTCATATAACAATACGCTAAATGCATCGCTTACTTGAGCTTTTGTTTCATTATATATATTTTGATATTCTTCGTTTCCATTTTGGCCATCGCCTGGTATTTCAATGCCTTGAGATTTTGCTTTTTTAACTGCTAATGATTCAGTTGTCTGGTCTAAATAGGTTTTAGAGTTAAGAGAAATTTTCTTCATGTAATCTTTTACTACAGATATAGTTGTGTCTCTTAACACCTCTCCATTAACAATATAATTATTTGTGCCAAACTGCCCCGGAACAGTCATACTATTTATATCTTTAATAAAAGTTTTTTCAGAATCACTTAAAGATTTATTTTCTATTAAAAATACTTTAACCAAATAATCATAAACTTTTTTCTGAGGCTCACCTGTTGAAACCCCAGCTGTTAAAACATCTATTGCGTCTCTTAATATATTTTTAATACTTCTATTATACTGACCACTAGTTGCTAATTGATAAGTGTTTGCTAGTGTTATTCCATAATCAGCTGATTGGTTAATGTCAATTCCAACATATGATAATATTCTTGACCAAAAATCTTCACCTTGATCAGTTATCAAATCTTCATTATCAGCTCTAAATGAGCTTGTATCTGGTAAAAATATTTTTGTTTGTGATTCTATAGGAATATAAAATGTAATATTATTGCCATTATTCCATTCGTCTAAAATATTAGTTGTTAATTTTTCGTCATCATAACTAGAAGTCCTAACTAGTGAAGCGCCATATGGACTAACATCATATGTATTACTGCCAACCGTTAAACCAGATTGAACATTAGATGAATTTGCTATTTTATCTGAAGCTTTTACATCACTTTTCTTTTGCAAGAAATCACCATTTACATAACTGTACATTGCGCCAGCAGCTTTACCCATATACTGCCTATACTTACCCCAGTGTATAGCTTGATTAAAATCACTAATCATAGGAAGAAGTGGTTTATGATTAAAGTTAAGAAGCTCTAGATCTACAGCTAGAGCAAATGGAAAGTTAGGCACTGTTTGTATTTGCATGCCAGAAAGAGCAACTGCTGTTATGCCGTGAACTCCATTTAAGTAACTATTTTTAATAGGTAGAAATGGTGAGTACTTAAATGCTGCTATTATTCCTCTTAGTGAAGAAAGGAATTTATCTATTTTTTTATCTGAGTCACCATCACTAGAAAAGTCTATTACAAAATTATCTTTTAATCTTATTCTTGATGCATCCTCAATTGAAATTCCCCAAATTTCTTCATAATTAGGAAAGAACAATCTCATCGTTATAGAAGTTTCTTTATACCCTGAATTAAATTTTGGAGTATTCCTTTGTCTTAATGCTCCACCAGTTAAGCTTCCAGTTTTAAAAGCTGCATTTATATTTATAGATAGTGGTGGAACATAGAAGTTTGCGGCGCCTAGTCTCAGATGAAAAATATCTGGTGTTTCTGGTGAGGAATTAGGCCTATATGGAGAATTGGTTAAAACCTCTGCAATTTTTTTGCTGGTGGTTCCTATTCTTTCTTGAAAATTAGAAGCTAATTCAAATACAGATTCACCATCTCTCATTCCTAAAGCTTTTTGAAATTCTTCTAAGAATTTATTAATGTCATTAAGTTCGTCTTCTTCTCCGCCACCTTTTCCATTATTGGAGTAGTCTGCTGTTGCGGCTAACGCATCAAAAAAGAAAGTCACTAACGCTGGGAAATATACATTTATTGTTTGTAGTGCTATTGGATCTCTAGTCAGATTAGTTGTAACATAAATTAATTGATTTAACCAAGCAGTATCTCTAACTGGATCAAGAGCATTTGCAGCTGATTGCTGAACAGAAGTTCCATCAGAGAGCCTTTGCCTTGCGAAGATTCCTATATCAGTTGCATATGAGGCAAGTTGTAGTAAGCCTGACTGAATTATTTTATCTATTAACTTGTCAAATTGATCGGCTGATAATCCTTTTGGATCTATTGTTGGTTTTGTTTTAACTTGTTCTGGATCAAATGCTCTATAAAAACCAAGCCATGATATAGATCCAACATCTTCACTTGGTCTTGATTGAGTTTTTAATATGTTTAAATAATATTCAATATCATCTTCTTTATAAACTGCCTGTAATACAGTTTCAAGATATGATGACTCACCTTTTCCATCTGGATCTATAGATTTATCAATTTCTTGTAAGATAAATTTAATTTCTTCTCTTACCAAGAGCTTTACGTCAAGTGCTGGCGAAAGGTTTTTCCATATAAGCAATCTATGATACAAAGCATAGGCTGCAATATTAACTGCTGGATGGTTGGGTTCTGGTGTTCCATTTGGCTTAGTTGGAGATGGCCAACCATCAAAAAATACTACCTTTATTTCAAATTCACTATAATTGTTACCAGTTTGTGAATTGTATGTATTTATTAATTCTCTACTTAAAGATTTTATCGCTTGCGTACTTCCATTCAACCAATAGTTAATACCTAGATTGATTGCATATAAAGAAAATTGATCTTCTTCGTTATAATTAATTGCATCTAATGGTGAGCCATCTAATGACTCTCCAAATGGAAGTATGCCATTACTAAAAAATTCAGACAGTTGAAGGTAATTTGTTGAGCCGTTAGTTGGGTCAAGAAAATCTATGATCCTGTCTACATAAGATAATCCTAATAAATACTTTATATATGATGATGCTTTAGCATCTATTTTATGAGATAGAACCGATTGTGGATTAGCCATTATTTACCATCACATTATGTTTATTCTAGACAAAGCATCTAGTCTAGATGAAGAAGAGTCCTTTTGAGTAACACCACTATAATTGTTAATTATATCATTATTATGATAATTTGTAAAATTAGATTTCATAAATGGACTTACATGACTTTGGTGCGACTTGCTATATCTTGCTTCCTGAAGCTTTTTGGATAGGTAACCAGAATTATTCATTTGAAGGTGTGTGGATTTTCCATCCATCAAACCTTCTTTTGACCCCTTCAAAGTATCTGATCTATTAATGTTTTTCTTAGAATTAAACTTTATATTTTTTGCTTGACTTGCTTCAATGGCTGTTGAATTATTTTTATTTGATGCTATTTTTGCTGCGTACTTATTTGAGGTTTGCGTCCTTGGAGACGTATCTTTAGTCTTGGCTGCAGCCTCTTTTAAGTTTTTATTTTGTTTATCGGCACCAAAAATCATACGTCACCTTAGAAAGAACTAGCCACTTGTTGATACGGGTTCTTGCCCAATTCGGGAGCTCTACGATACATAGTAGTGTTCATATTGAATTTTCCTAAGCCCATAGCTTGCTGCTTAAAGTTATCTACATCTCTTCTATCGCCGTATAAATTAACTTTATAACTAACTCCTGGGTTGTACATCATTTGCCCAACCTCTGGAATTTCTGCCATTCTTTTTGGATAATCTTCTTCATAAGCAGATCCGCCCGGCAACAGTGGTGGACCCTGAATATCTTCGGGGCTTCTATCTTTTAATCTATCATAAATAAAACTTCCAGCGATAAGTGCACCAATAGCATAAGTTGAATTTCTAAATGTTTTATTTTCTTCAAATAGTTTTCTTAAACTTCCATCTTTAATGAATTCACCTATTCTTTTGAAGGTAGTTGAACTGGTGCTAGCTTCTTCGCCAGCTATAACTCTATCTAAGTCTTTTGCAACTTTACTTGATGTTGGACCTGATGTAACTGGCGTAGGAGAAGTAAAAGCTGTTCCGGGATCTTTGAATTCATCAGCTAATTCTTGATATCTAGAATATGATCTAATTGCTTCAACTTTATCAATTAATCTAGCCCTAACTGCTTTTGCATCCCTGTTGTAAAAAACCTTTTCTGTTAGGTCTGCGTCTTCGGAGAGTAGAGTTAATATATCTAATTGTCTACTGAGTGATTCTTCCAACTCTAGTCCTGATTTTGAAATGAATTCAGATAATTCAAATGTGCTTCGAGCAACTTCTCTTGCTCTTTGCGTAAGTTTACCTGGGCTAGTTTCCCCTAATAAAGCTAAAGATTCAACTACGTCAACACTTTCTAAAAGCTTTTTGTTATAATTAAATTTTCTTTTTATTCTTGCTGCGCCTATCATTGTCCTTAGATTGTTTGATTCTACTCCAACTGAGCCTGTGTCTTCTAAAACTGATCCTGTAAAATATGACAAGTTTTCATATACAGAGCTCTTTCCTGTCTGAGCACTTCTTTTTTCTAAGGTATTAATCATTTCTTCTAAAGAAACACCTGATCTTTTAGCAGCTTCTTTAATTTCTTCAGTGACTCTTTCTCCCATTTGCAGTTTTCTTTGAAATAATTTTTCTGTATCTATTCTGGATAAATCTGTTTCTGCAAAAAAGTTTTCTATTTTAGATGCTTCTTCAAAATGTTTTTCAAGCAAATAGTCAGCTGCTCTTCTTCCGTTTTCAGTGTATTCAAATGCAGCTAGCGATGGATCTACAACTCTGCTTCTCATTCTTAACGCATTTTGTGCCTCCATTGCTGAGGCCTGATATATCCCTGCGCGATTCATTCTTTCTAAAGAAGAATACATATGGTGAGCATCTGCTCCAAATTGTTCCAAGAATTTAGTTCTTTGTTGTTCTGGATCTGTGGGAAATTTGTCGCCAGATATTTGTTCTATAATATCTTTAAAGTTGTCTACATTAGTAGCTGATCCCCTAATTCCCTCAACAACGCCAGATATAATGGATTCAACGTCTTTTGTTTGAGTTCTTCCATAGAACAATTGTTTATCTATCTTTGGCAAGAATCTTTTCTTAAACTCTTCTGCGGCATTTGCGTCAGTTATAGCTAATTCGGTAGCATACTCCATTACTTGTGCATATTCAGCTCCAATTCTTTTACCAAAAGAAGACATGGCTTCATCGCCAATTGCACCCAATGTTTTATTCCTATATATTTTCTCAAGTGCACTGCGAGCTGCTCCTAAATCTGTTGAATGACCTACCAATTCTTGTAAAAATTTTAATTCTTCTTTAGCTTTATCTAATGTTTCAAGCACAGGCATCACGCCAGCAGCGGCTTTGGTGAAGTCAATTGCTGTTTCTTGAGATAAAAGTCCTATTTGATGTTCAAGAATTTTTTTAATTCTTCCTTCTTGACCAGTTTGGTTTATTAAATATTCAATTAAATCTTGTGTTTGATTCATTCTAGAACCAACTACCATAGATCTGTTAACATATGTTCCAAGAGAAGATGTTACCTCTGCTGTAGCAACATCAAACATCTTGGAGAATACTGCATTTTCTTTTAATGCTTTTAGTACGTAGTTATTTTGATTGGAGGATAATATATCACTTATTGTTTTGTAATCAGAACTTTCTATTGCGGTTTCTAATCTAGATACTAAAAGACTGTCTAGCTTACTTGAGTATTCTTTGTTCTTTAATAGTTTTCCTAACTGATCTTTAATTAGGAAACCCTCTTCTTGGTTGTAAGCTCCTTCTTGAGTGAAGATTTTAATAATTCCATCTCTAGTATAGTTTTGATTATTTTCTAAAGATGATGAACCAAATCTTTCTATTGATCTAAGAATTCTTCTATTATGTGCTCCATCAACTCCACTGGCACCTGCATCCAAATATCTTAATCCAGCTTTGCCACGCGACTCTGCGAAATCAAAAATACTTACAATTATGTCTTCTGCGCTCTCTCTATTTAAAGTTGTATATTTTTTATTTTCCCACAAAACAGAATATAGCTCATCTAATGAGGCAGCATTGGGTGAATTGAAATTAGATTGTTTATAATCTTGTAGTAGCCCTCTAAATCTTTCGTCTTGAAAAAAAGATCTTAAAGTACCTTCATCTAAGTGTGCTTTTGCGTACATTATTTCTTCAGGGCCAGAAGGCTGTCTGTAAATGCCAAACAAAAGTCTTTTCTTATCTCCATTATCTTTATATGTCATCATCTTAGTTAGAACTTTGTCGTCCAAGTCAAAGCCTCCCAAAGACTCATAGAATGAATTAACCATTCCAGGACCAAAGAGTAGTCTTCCTTTATCAGTTCTAAAGCTTAATAAGTTAGCACTTATTTCTTCAGTAGCTCCTTGCATTCTAACCATAGTTTTACCTAATTTTTCTCCAGCAAATTCTGTTCCGCCTTGATCAGCAGCAGACTCTGATGAAGCAGCAAATCTTCTAACATCTGGAAGTGTTGGCAAATAGGTATCTATTCTATTCTTTCTTTGAATTGTATATATTTCTGATGCATACAAACTATGTAACATATTCATCATTCTTGGAGATTCTCTTGGAGAAATTCCAGACTGATGTAATTCAAGTATTTCTCTTGCAAATTGTTTATTTCTTGCTCTTGTTTCCGTCATGTATTCTGGAAGGAATTCAAACTCAGTGTCATCATATAATGTTTTGTTTAACATTTCTTTAATTTTTGCTGGAAGTATTGACTGATTGACTGATTCATTTAATTCTTGCATTATTTCACCAGAATATCTTTTAATATTTTCTATATCATAATCAGTAGCAAATAATTCTGGATGAAATGCAGTAGATACTGGGTCAGCATATACTTCTTTTCCGCCACTACCTAAACCGCTAATAATCAATCCTTTAAAAGAAAATCCTAATTCTTTTTTAAGAGCTTCTTCGTCTAAGATTGCTGCAAAACGAGAAAAAAGGTGCAATTTATCTGGACCAAGTTTATCAAAATCAACAAAGTTGGCAGCTGATTTTATTTGCTCTTCGCCAATTCCACCTCTTAATGTTACTTGATATGTATTTTTAGCATTTGATATGATATCATATTGTCTATTAAGTTTATACAATTGCTCTTCCAGGGCTTCAGCATCAGCTCTTGTAGAACCACCTACGCCTAACTTTATGTTATCATAAATTTCTGTTATTCTTGTTTCTAGATTATATCTAGTAGCTTCTAGCTGACCCATTTTATAAGTTAATAATCTATCGCTAACTACAGATATACCGTCAAACTCTCTTTTAACTCCTGTAACAATTTTGTTTACAGATATATATTCTTGACTGCTTTTTCCAAAGGCTTCTTCAACTTTGTCTAACAATTCTTTTGAGCTATTAGATTCTTGTATTAAACCTTTTATATCTCTTGAGTTTAAAATTGTCCTGTCTACACCAGTTCCAGATACATTTTCTATAGTTCCTTGAACAATATCTTTATTTAAAAGTTCATCTAATAGATTATAATCTACTCCACGAACTCTAGTTGTAAAACTTTGTCCACCAACTCCTGTTGTTCTTGTTTCAAAATCAAAATATTTTTTTAAATAATCTATTCCAGAATCAACTCTTAAAATATTTTCTGATATATCTTTTCCAATTGGTTTAGATCCTAAAGATTTTAGAATATCTTCTTCACTTATCATTACATCTCGTTCAGATAAGAATGCTCTTAAACGTTTTGGTAGTTTATTAACAAAACCAGGCATTGCTTCTTTACCCAACGTTTGTTGTAATTTGTCAGCACTGAGTAGACTTGAGCCAAGTATTGAAGAAAGCATGTGCATTTGCGCTGAAGTAAAATTCTTTTCTTCTCCAGCAACCAAGCCTTTCATGGCTAAGTAAGCTCCGCCTTCAGAGTCAACTACTGGTATAAATCCAATCCCTAGTTTTTCTAACTCTTTAGCTGTAGCAGTTGCTCCTTTTCTGCCTTCGCCTTTAGTTGTAAGAATTCTAAGTTTTAGACTATCTGCGTCTAATCCACCAAGCCCTATCTTTTCTAATCGTTTTTTTTGATCAAAGCTGGCCCCCGCTAAAGCATTTTGAATATTTTCTAGTATTACTCCAGCCTGTGAAAACCTTGTATCAAAAGCTGCTTGACCAACTTGTGTTGCGCCTCTTCCAAGTTCTGTATAATTAGTTAAAAGTAAATTGCTTGCTTCTAGAAATGCTTGTTCAGCTGTTTCGAATCTTGTTCCACTAACAGCAGATACATAAAATATTTTTCCAGTTGTTGCTTCTTGCTCTACTCTAACTGCTCCGGCTCTTCCCAAGTCAGTTCTATTAAGGCCAGCCTTTGCTGCATACAGTGCTTTTCTTGGGTCAGAAAACATTTCATTAATTAATGCCATTATCTAACTCCAGCTGATATATCAATACTATTTGATCCAAAAGGATTCATTACTGGCATAACAGTACCTGACACTCCTGATCCAGAAAGAATCCCTCTTAACTTATCTAATACATTATCCTTATTTTCTCTTCTTTGAAATTGTGGGAAAGACGGATTTGTTAAGTTAGCTTCTTTAATCTGTTGTGGATAGTAACCCATCTGTGACATTTCCAGACCCATGTTTTGTCCTATCTTTATTTTAACATGGTCCATGTTAGTATTTGGGTGCCAACCTTCCCAGTTTAAATCTGGTAATTCGTGTCTAGAAAAATATTCTGCTAAATCTGGTTTTTCTTCTACAGGCATTCCCCAAGCTGCTTGATATATTCTTCTTTCTAATCTTCCAGAAGTAGATAGAATTGCCTTACGCTCTTCTACTGGAGCATTGATCATTTCTGCGAAGTGTTCTCTTTTTCTTTTTGGTATTGCTAAAGTTAAAGTATCTATTGGAGCACCATAGATATCTGCTCCATACATAGTTCTTCCTGCGGCTTGTCTAAACTGAAACGCCTCTCCTCTATTGCCGGACTGTTCTGCCATTTTAGCTAAACGCATATTTTTTGTATACGTTAAAATGTCACTGTATTCTTCCAAAGCTAGTTCTTTTTTTCTAGCTTTTGGCATATACCTTTCTCCAGTTAAAAATTCAGATGTTTTTCCAAAGACAGAAGAAACAAGTCCAACTCCAGCTCCAACAAATCCTCCTAGTGCTTTAGCTCTAGGTGTTCTACCAAATGTTGTACCCACAAAAGATAAGGCTGCGGCTGCGGCTATTGGATCTCTTTGCGTAGCTTTTTGTGCCATAGGTTTGAGGAAGTCCTCAACTGGTCTTTGCCATTGTGGGAATGTTGAACCATAAACGTTTCTTCTTTCCCAGTCTTCTTGCGCTGTTCTTTTTTGCAAGAACTTTGTATTAAACAAAGTGTCTCTGTGAGCAATATATTCCATGCCTCTTGCTAAATTGAATTTATCAGGATGCATTCCCATTTCTTTAGAAGAAGAGTATTTATATTTGTATGGAGTAAAACTATATTTTTTAGTTGTTTCTTCAACTCTATCTCTTATCTCTTGAACTTTTATCCTTTGATCTGGACTAAGATTTTTTGAGTCTATAGAATTATTTAATTTTTTAAACTGTGTAGAATAAGGTGCAACGTCAGCTAGTATACTTAATTGATCTACTAAACCATATCTTCCTGTTTCATCTGAATTAAGTTGATTAAATCTTTCATATCCTTTACCTGGTAATCTTAGTTCTCCTTCTGGAACTTTTGTAAAAGGATCACCTCTAGTAAAGTCAGTAAAATATTCTGCGCCGGGCAAGAACGAATATTGTTGTCCCATTGTGTTTCTTATTGGGTTAAGATAATCTACTCCTGTTCTTTCTTTAGGAATAAATCTTCTTACAATTTCAGAAAATTCTAAGTTACCTAGTGCACCTTCCATTGGAACTGGTAAGTCTCCAGCTCCACCTAAGTTCAAATCCCAGAATGCCCTTGTTGTCCCGTATGCTTTAGATGCTGATTGCAGAGTTGCTCTATCTGGTTGAAAATCTCCTTGGCCAAATCCAAATGCTTCTCTAATACTAGAAAAACCAAATCCATAAATACCCAACATTTCTTGTGATCTATATCCAAACTCTCCAGCTTGCATACTCATCGAACCTGATCTTATTGGGGTTCCAATTGGAACTATAGGCTCCGGCATTACTCCGCGTTGTTTTGGAGGACCATATGACATGTCTCTTAATGGAGAGTTTAATCCTGCTATAGTTCCTTGAGTGAGTCTATTTGCAGTATTTAATGTAGAGCCTGCCATTTGCGCATAGCCAGCATTACTTGACGCTATGTTTCCTGGTCCAACTCCTCCACCTTGACCAAATACTATTCCGCTTCCTTTTCCAGGTACTGCTACTCCGCCAATACCTGCAGAAATATATGGAGTACTATCATATGCTCCAGCTTGACCTACCTGAACATAATTTTGTAAACCTTGATTTAATTCTTGTTCATGCATTAACCTTTGTGGTTTTAGTATCCTGCCTACAGTTGCATTCAATAATGGAACAGCTGGTCCAAATGGGCCAGAGAAATACTCTCCAGTTACTGGATAAGGTCTATCTTCAAAATGTTTTCTTTCAAATCTATATGGATCTAGTGGTCTTAGTGGGGAAATATCATTGTAGTATAAAAACTTTTCCATTGGACTTCCAAATGTATCGGAAGTAAACATTGCTCCACCTTGGAGTTTTCTGTACCAAGAAGGTCTGTAGTATTGAACTTTTCCACCTTTAAATGGAGTATTACCTAAAGGCCAGAATCTACCCTGCCTTATCGGCACCATTCCTTCTGTTAGTTGTTCTTTCTTTTCATCATAAGAATCTCCACCAGGAGTTATGCCAGACAAAATAGATCTTGCCTCAACGACTGCTCCGGCAGCTTTAGTTGTAAAAAATGGAGAATATACCCTTTCTCCATACTGATCTTTTGGTTGTGTATAACCACCTATTGTTCTGTCTACAGTCATAGCTGTAGTTCCAGCTGCTACAAGAGGTAGAACTCTTTTACCAACCATTCCACGCATATAGAGGTCCAGCGGACCATTGAATTTAGACACATCTAACTGAGCGCCTAGTGTTCCAAAATATCTATTTAAACGTTCTACACCTTGAGATATAGGTGTAGATCCTGTTGAATAAGTTTCTGGACTCTTATAAGTTCCTATTCCAAGAGCACTCTTAATAGCACCTACTGGATTTTTTTCAAAAACAGTTCCAAAAGTTGGAACAAATGTTATTCCCTGCCCAGAACCAAGTGCGTCTAAGCTGTACTCATTTGGCATGTACGGAGCAGTGCCGAAAAGTCTTCTTCCAAATGGAAGCAGTGCGTCCAATGGCTTTCTAGCATTAGTAGATATTCTAGATATCGTTCCTTTTGTATATGGCTCAAATAAAGATCTTGTTGCATCTCTGCTTGGTGAAGAAACTATTCTAGTTAAAAGCGCATCAACTGCTGCTCTTGAGTTTTCTATTAATTGACTTCTTTGATTATAAGTAGTGTATGCGCTTACGTTAAATAACGTTGACAGTGCTGCTGCTTGTGCTTCTGCGTATTGCGCAGCTGGCATTGTTTTCTTTAGACTGGTTAAAACGCTTTGTATGTTAACGAACATATCGTCAACAGTTGATCCACCTCTACCTAAAACTGCATTGGTTTGAGAAACATATCTAAATATTTCATTTTTTAATTCATCTAATCTTGTTGTAATTGTATTTGATTTACTAGAAGCTTGGGACAGCGATGCTAGGTCTGATTCTCTAATTATATTTCTAATTCTAGAAAATGATTCTTCTATGAATCTTGTATCAATTCCTTTTTCTCTTGCCTCAGCCGCAAAAGATGATTTCATTCCTTCTATTCTTGCTGCAAGTTCTCTTATTTCTTGAGGACTTCTTGCTTCAGATATCCTACCTAATCCTCTTGCCGTAAATATTTGTGGAGCTATTTCCTCCAATTGTTTCATTATCTTATCTGTATAGCCATAACCAAAAGTGCTTTTACCAAAAGATTCTATTGATCTTAATATTCTAGCTTCATCAATAGAAGTTACTGCTGAGCCAGCTTCATCTACAAGACCATATCTACCATCTGTCTTTGACAGTTTTACAGATCTTCTAACGCCATCTTCTTTAATTAATACTTGTTCGCCACTTAATAATTTTGAAATTACGTTTGGATTATTTATGTCATAAGATTTTTTACGGAATCTAGATGCTAATCTAAGAAGAGAGTTTGGTTGCTCTGCATCTATATCTAAAGCGTTTTTAAATCCTCTAGCTCTATCAGAATTTCCTAATATAAAATCTAGGAATTTTGAACCAGATTTATTTTCTATATCATACGAAGCTTGCCCATTTAGGCCAGATGCAAATCTTGCATGTCGAGTTAACATTTCCGAGCTTCTTGTTGGAAGCGGTCTGTATGTTCCTCTTAAAACTTCTCCAAAAATTTCACCGGAATCTTCATTGACTCCATATGCTCTTACTTTTCCTTTTGTTCCGCCAGTACTATGCCAAATATGAAAGTCGGCTTTAGTTTTAGCTAATTCACCAAATGGTTGGACGCTTCTACCTGGAGAATATTGTAGTGGTCCCTTTTTTGCTATTTCTGAAAATGATCTGTAACCAAATAAGTCTGCTGGATTTAATTTAATAATTGGTATATGCAATTCGCTAGCAAAGAAGTTTCCAACATTAGACATAGTTGTTTTAATGGAACTAAAATCTAATGTCTGACCGTACTTAGATTGATAAACTCCTTCTAGTTTATTAAAACCAATTGATTTAGAAACTGGGTCATCTACCGCCATTCTTCCAGCAAGGTTTCTTATTATCCCTTGCTCTCTATCTGATAGGTGTGAGAATTTTCCTTGGCTTACAGCCTCACTTATTAGCAACGGCTTCATTCCAAATAGGTTTGCGCCACCCTCAAATATACCTGAGGTCATCTTTTTATTGCGTATTAAGAAAGATTTAAGACTAGTAAAATCATCTGGATTAAAACCACGATTAGCTAAGCCAGTTCTAACTATATCGTCTGAAACCATTCTCCCTTCTTCTTTTAATGGGATACCTAATACTTGTGCTGCTTTTCTTTGAAGGAATTGTTTTTGAGAACTATTTAGCGGACCAATAAATTCTTGGTAAACTGCTTTCTGAGGTTTTAGTATTGATGAAGCTATATCTACTAGATCACCTCTAGCAAATGAGTTCCATTGATTACCAATTTTTGTTTTTACACCCTTTTGAAATTCTTTGCTAGTAAAATGAGAATTTGTTTCTTCTACTATTTCTCTAAGGAAATCGTTTGGAGTTTTTCCTGGTCCAGACAATGATCTTATTGAAGACTCATAATCCTTACCTCCTTTGATTCCTTTAAATCTTGCAAGTAATTCGCCAAAGTAATCATCTTGGTCAGCATGGATTTTCATCTTTCCAATTGATATAACATTTGTAGGATGTGAATCCGTCCCCGGCATAGCAACTTTTAATTGATTAACAAAGTCATCTGTTTGTTTTGAATCTAAACCTTTTGATTTTAATTTTTGAGCTAATAGCTCTTTATACTCTGCTTGTTGTTGACCAAGATAAAAATCTGATCTAGTAAAACTTTTATCATTTGGTCCACCTGCTCCCATGACAGATACTTGACCAGCTAACTTAGACAACCTGCTAGTATATTGACTTTGTATCTTCTGCATTGCAGTGATGATGTCTGCGGAAGACTTTGGTGTACCTGAAGAAAGTATCTCGGCATGTTTGATAGAATTTTGTAAAGCATCATATGCTTCACCATATACCCTAAACTGCTGACGACCCACTCTAAGGCCAGCACTTAAACCTCTAAAAGCTGGGATGGCGTCTATTATTCCAGGACCAAGATTACCCTCTATATCTCTGTGCCCAAAAGCAAGCGATTTTGCGTATGAGGTAGCTTGCTTCATTCCAGGGTCTCTCGACGCTCTGGAGGCCTCTAGGGCCGATTTGGCGCCCTTTCTAGCCCTATGTAGGGCTTCTACTATTCTTGGCTGCTCATCAGCTCCCATGGCCTTAGCAGCTGCGTTAAATGCCCCTGAGGTTTGAGCTGTCTTTTTTAGAAATGCATTACCAGCTGTAGCTAAATCGTGACCGACTTCTCCTAATAATTCATTTAAGTCAACAAAGCCTCTTGCCATTGTTTGTTTCAATGGACTTAGCTCTGAAATTGAAGTCATTGAATACTTGAATGTATTTAGTGAACTCTTGGTTGCATTTACTGCTGCACCGCCGCCTTCAAATGGCAGTATCATTGTTGCTAAATTAGTTACTGAAGTTTTAACAAAGTCACTAACTACGTCTGCTGGGTTGTACCAATTGACCTTTTTCTTATTTTCATCTTTTCCAAATAAAGGATCAGTTATAGCTCTTTGAGCTCCCCATAATGCTGGCAATTCATACGGCATTCTTCTGCCGACTCTAACCATCCTTTGTTGGATATCTTCTTTAAGACCCCAGATTGCTGGTGGCTCAGAGGTTAAGCCTCTACCAGCTTGTTCTAATTCATTTTTTGTAAATGAATATCCAAATCTTTCAAAAACCGAATGCTTTGAACCAAGATATCCAGTTGTTAATTCATCGCCAACTTCATAAACTAATTTTTCATATGGATCATTTACGCCATCGATTGCTCTCTTAACACCTTGCAATTGATCAAGATGTCTTCTGACATCTACCATATCTTTAATTAAACTAGTGTTGCCAGAATCTTGTATTTTTTGAGCTAGCTTAAGTCCACCTTTGCGCAACATGGCGGTCGACACGCCAGCAACCAACATTGTTGTACCTGCATGCGCAAAAAATCGCATAACAGGATGACCATTAAGAGCTCTTGCTACAGCACCGCTATCACGAGAAATGCCTTCTGTTTCACCTTCGTTAAGAGGAACATCGCGAGATGTTACACCATTACCAATGCTGTGTAACGGACCACGATCTCTAATCAAGGCTATCTCCTACTATCTCATTCCCCATAGTTTCTGAGCAATGGGGTCTTCGTAGCTAGCTTCACCTTCTTTCTTAGAAGCGTTATGTCTAGCTGCACTAGTCTTCTGTTTTTCCATTTCTTCTTCTGGATCAATTAACTGAAGATTTATATTTGTTGGCTCAACACCGTTTATGCTTTGTTGTATTTCAATAATTTTTTCAGATAGTGCAACATTTTCTGCCAATTGAGAGAACGTCATCTTATCTAAATCTTTAGGGCTATACATAGTTATAGTAGCGAGAACAAAAGCTTTCATTAAACTTCTTACTTCATTAGCTTTTTCTCTTTTATTTTCTAGTATATTTTTAGCTATTTTTGCCGAGTAAAAACCAGATACATCAACTATCTCTTGAGACAAAGAAGAAGCCAATCCAGGAGGTATTGAGTTTGCGTCAAAATCCTCTGGATAGACTACCCCAGCTCCAATTATAATATCTTCTACATCAGCAGATGAATACTCTTCAGAATTTTTATATTCTACAATCTTATCGTATTCTTCAAATGTAAGTTCTCTAAAATAAATTTCTTTATTTTTAATAACTGTACTAAATATAGAACCATATTTACTTTTTAATTCATACAGTTTTTCTGGGGTCATATCAAATTATAATTGTCTTACCTCAAGGGCAACAAAGCCTGATGCCTCTAAGACTTCTTGAGATATTAAAGAAGGTACACCGGCCATAACTCCACCCATGTTACTCTTGTCATACTGTGGATACAACATGCACAGTTCTGATATTGCTTCTTCGTTCCACATATTTGCTTCAGCGGACGAGAGCTGTCCAGCTTGAACAAGCTGTTCCATCTTCTTTACTAAGCTCTTATACTCTAACCTAGAAAGAACTCTCCATACGATATGCTTATCAAATGATAGCGATGTAACATACACTTCGCCGTGCATTTGCTTCCACTCTTTGATCATTCCGGCTGTTGGTCCGCCTTCCCATATCTCTTGGGCATCATCTAGATCCTCAACTGATTTTGTTTCTTCTGCTCCTGCTTCAAATTCAATATCGGCTGCTGGTTCCATAGAAATCTCAACTACTTCATCAACACCAATTTCTTTTGCTGATTCTTCGTTATTTGAAATTGTTACTTTTCTCTGTGTAGACATAGTTTCTCCTTATAGCTAAAACTTAGATCATCTTACATTATACATTATAAAAAAAATATATTCAATATTTAATTCATATTATTTGAATTGGCCGTATTTGAACTTTGGCCATTTCTTCCTTGATTTGCATCTGAAGTATTAATTGTTGTAGAGGATTTAATAAACCCTAGGTTAGCTTCAGTAAAGTACAAATCTCTAGCTATGAACTGATAACTTTCTCCAACTGGTTGACCACCTGGATTATAGGCTGTAGCCATACTTAATAGTTGCACTTCTTGCAAAACTATTTTCATAGGGCTGGCATTATTATCAGTTCTAACTAATCTTTCATTAATATCAGAAACAATCATTCTATCTAGATTATCAGTGATTACCTTTCCACCTGTTCCGGTATAGTCAAGTGGACTCATTGATGCTTCTTGTGCTCCATATAATATAACAAAATTAAACGGTGGGTGAGCACTAAAGATATTGTGTCCAGAATCTTTTACATTTTTGGTCAAAGGATCTGAAGTTAAACGATCAAGTTGACTGTAAGCCCAATACTTCTGTAAATTTTGTTCGTCTTCTTGAGAGTCAAGTTTAGATCTTAATGGTGAAACAACTCCGCCAAATGCTTCCTGTGGTGCAGGATTCTTTACTCTTGCATCTGTTGCTTGTTCTATTAGGTCTGTCATTCTTCTTGGGTATCTAGTAAACATTGTAAATTCACCAGATATAATTCTTGTGCCGTACAGCATTGAGTCATAGTTGTATGACCAAAATCCATATAGTGGTTGTTTTTCTTGTTTGATCACATAAGTAAAAGAAGCGATGTCTAATTCATTTTCTGGTTCAAAAAGACCATCAATATAGACTTTGATATCTTCGCCACCAAAATAATAATCATAATAATTACTAAATCTTTTATCTTTATCTGAACCATTTGAAGATCCAGACCAAGCTAAATCTAAATTTGATAATGGATTAAAATTTTTTTCGTAAAAAGAATTAGTTGGTCCAGTTGGCATAATATTATTTTTCTATGAGATTATTTGATCTGTAATAAGGTTAGAGTACATAGCTGTTACGGATTGTCCGTTATCTGTATCTCCAAATATATTTCTATTTATATTTAATATATTATCAGCTTGTGTATTAGTCATATTACCATACTTTTCTTTTTCGTATGCCATATGAACCATTGGTTGAATTCCTCTTGCCATAAATGTATACGTCTGTTCAGTGATAAGGTCATCTATAGACATCGTCTGACCTTCATCTACTATTGTAACACCAAATATTTTCATCTTTGCTGCATTCCCATATTCGTTAAAGAATGTTAATACAATATCAAATGGAGGCAACATGTCCGCAAGTGGGGCAAAGAACCCGTTGCTCCTAGCAAGATATTCTTTATATTGTTTTATTTTATAAAATGCATATTCGTTAAAAACTGTAAAGATTAAAGAACCGGCTATTGTTCTTCCGCCTTTAATAAAGCCTCTAACATTAGAGTGTCCCAATGTTCTAATTGGAGTATTTTCTCTGTGTATGGAATACGATATAGTTTGTATTTCGCCTATATCTATAACATCACCTGGGCTAGTTATTTTTCCATCTGGACCAATTTGAGGAATTATCATTGTGGCGACCGTATCGGCACCAGAAAATGACATATTAGAAAGTATTGAATCTAAATCAGTTGCCGGATCATAGTTTGGTCTAACGTCAGAATATCCAGAAACAGTGCTTGAACTATTTATTCTATCCATTTATATTTAACTACTCCTTAAAATAAATAGTGCATGGAGGATTTCCCCCATGCACTACTCATAACTTACTAACTACTTAAATTATGGACGAATGATATTTGTATTAAGCCCTGAGTTCTTTACTGCGTCTTGACTAATGATGTCATTAAGTCTAAGCGAGGATGCTTCTTGATCCTTGTCTATCTTAATGGCGTACATAGGGCCAAGTTCTCTAGCTACATATGTCATTGTTTCTTCAATAACAATATCGTCCATTGAAGCTCCAGAACCCTCATTGAGAAGTTCTACGCCATATATTGAACGTACTGCTGCTTGTCCATATTCGTTAACAAAAGTTACCGTAATGTCAAATGGCGGAATTTGGTCAGCGTAGTAAGGAACTTTTTTAACAACATCTTTACTCCAGCCAATTCCACCATTTGGCTCTTGAAGTCCAGATATACCTCTACCTACTGACTGAGTATCGCCTGGAAGCGTGTTGTGTGCTCTAGTGTAAAACATCTGCTTTGTGTCTTGAGCCTCATAGTTTTTGTCTAACATTGTGTAAAGTGCTGGACGATCAAAAACTGTAAAAATTAATGATCCAGCGATACCACGCTTTCCTCTTGAGAAGGATCTTGGGTTTGGTGAACCCATTGTGTAGATAGGTGCTTTTTCTCTTGTTACCGAGAATGTGATGCCTGAAAGAGCACCAATTTCTACGCCACCAAAAGTTGCAACAATGTCTGCACCTGAGAAAGTAGTATAAGTATTGAGATACTTATTTACTGGGTTATATGATTCTGCGGCCATTTATTACCCTCCAATCGGTTAATTATACGTTAATGGCTATTTGAACCTGAATCGAATTCAATTCGAATGCAGGTGTTAATACGAGGTCTATAATCGCCATGTTATCTGAAGGAACATATGTAACATTGAAGTCACTCTCCAACAAGGCACCTTTGATTTGCATACCACGTAAACCTGAAGAAATTGCTGTTTCCATTGAATTTCTTACTTGTATTGTTGATGGTTCACCAACGAACTTCTGACAAACTTGACGAACCAACTGTGAAGCCTCATCAACAATTCTCTTTGTTGACAGTCTCAAGTAGTCTGAATTGTCTGCTGAGAATGTTACTGCTCCACCAAAAACTGCAATCTTATTAAAGTTTAATACAACGGTATTGAGTGCTGCTGCATTAAGTGTTTGCTGCTGTGTTCTTGTTGGCGCATAACGAAGTGCTTGTACGTTGTACAATGACTTGTTTGTTATGCCAGTGTATGAAGGTGTTCTGCTCATTGTAGCAGCAAGTGATGCTGCTCCGTTTGAGTAACCATAATCTGTTGTTCCATCTGAGTCTGTTGTGCTATAGCCAACAGGCTTAACTTCTGCTACAACGATTGAAACATAAGGTCCAACAACTTTCATAACTGCATTGTTTCTATCTGGAAGTGTAGAAGTCAAAGCGGCAAGGTGAGTAGCTGCCTGTGAAGGTGTCAATGCTTCTCTTGAACCATCAACATATGGCTTCACTCCCATAACTGCTATACATGGATTTGTGTTTTCTGAAATATCTTTTACTTTATCTGCAACTTTGTAAGCCCAGTTATTTGAAGTTGTTGAGCTATTGTTTGCATGGAAACCGAACTCATCAGCATTAGGTGTTGCACCTGTTGTGCCTGTCCAGTCGTTTTCGTTTCCACCTCTACCCCAAGGGATAATGATGTCTGGAAGAGCGGCTTCAGCTGCTGCAAAGGCGGCATCAAAAACACTTGAACCACCAGCTGCTGTGTACGAAACGCTCGACAAAGAACCTGTTGTGTGATTAAATTGTGTGTCTGCTGGCAAAGGAACTAAATGAATTCTTTCAGCGCCTGCTGTGATAAGTTCCAAAAATGCCTTATGAAGGTCTGAACCCTCACCAAAAGCAGTAATGACATCTTTTTCAGTTGTTGCTTGAACGACATCAAGGTCAGCTACGTTACCAGTTCCATCTGGATTTGTAAGTGCTCTTTTAGCAATTGCAACAATTCTTGGTCCCGCTGGGACGTCTTGTCTAGAGACACTATAGAAGCGATCTCTGATTAATGTTGATACACCTGGTACAGCCATGTTATTTTTGAACCTCCGACAGAATAAGTCTTATGTTATAGTAACAACAAACTTATAAAAATAACTATGAATATATTTTATCTGAACTTTTTAATATAGGTTTATTGTCGTGGAGTAGCAGTATTCTCAAGATCTATTAGATTGAGAGTGGTTCCATCGTAATTAGGGGTGGCATTTTGTAGTAGTTCGGACTCGTAGGCCATGAACTGTCTGACGTCGATAGCGATCTTTTCAATCGTATTAGCCTGAGCTGCAAAGGTCTTTTCTGTGGTTAACATGTAGGTAACCGTTCTTTTATGGACATCTTTTGCGTCCCTATTGACCTCTGAGTCAGATAGTCTTCTAGAATAGACTAATTCTGAAGCTCCAATTTTTTTAAAGATTGGAGTATACTCCAGCATAAAGTCTTCAAATGCTTCCATTAAAGATTCGACCAAATACGCATTGTCGTGGTCATCAATGGTTGATTCATTATTTGAACCATACCTAATTCCCACTGGGGATATCGCAGTGAAAGCAATTATATTCTGAAATCTTTGACCATAGACATAGACGTTATTAGCTGTGATTTGTCTCATTCTTGGCTTGGGCTCAACCGAGTGGGCCTTTCTTAATTCTAAAGAATAAGTTATTATAGCGTCTGTTGTATCGTATGTATTTGTTTCTGAATTAAACCACGTAAAAGAGTTTTCCCCACTGGAGCTAGCTTTAATTGGAAAATTAGGATGACCAGTTTCCCACAAGCTTTTTACTGCTGCTATAAACTCAAGATATGTAAGATTGCCTTCTGACTGAAGTATCTCTGCAAATCTTACTTTGTCTGTTGAAGCTGTAAGGCCAAGCTTTGGCATACTTATTGGTATTTGTGCCATATTAAGCTCCTGGTCCTGCTGCTAATGAAAGGTTAATTTTCTTTAAACCTAAAGACGAAGTTAGGTTTATGTATAATAGTATTGTTCCTTTTTCTGTTGTTGATTGTTCTGCTTTGAATTCAAAATCAACAATAGTATTATTTAACTTTAATGATTGTAACATACCTGTTACATTTGAAACGACTGTATCATAGCCAAATTTTCCTACATAACCATATCCAAAATTCTTAACCTGTTGAGCCACATAAGAAGTTAATCTCATTTGAGGAAGTTTTGAAAAAACTGAATTTGTATTTGATAATGTATAGTCGTTAGATAGATACACGTCATAGGAGTTTCCTCTGCGTGCTTTAGTGCCTCGATAAATAGTATTTATTCCTATCGCATCTAATCTATTTAAATCTGTTGAAGTTAAATCTGAACCGTATAGTGATAATGCTCCTGGTATTCTCTTTCTTATCAGCCCCATATTTAATTGGTTTTGCGCAATCATACCTGCCACAGCTGCTGATACAGAATTAGTATATGTTGTCTCTATTTGTAAATGAGAAAACAATGCTTCTCCATATACTGGAACAACGTATCTCCCTATGTCTGAAGCTATTTGTGTTCCAGATCCTGTGCCTGTATAGGTTGTATATTTATATCTTAAATACCTATTTGCCTCTATTAAATCTATATCCGAAGAACTTATGCCATTTCCTCTAGATCCAATAACTCCAATTTGAACATAGCTACTGTGATTGTGATAATCTTTGCAGTGGTGAACTAGCTGTGATAAAAAGTCAACTCCATTTGTTCTGATAAAAGAAGTTTCTAATGGAACAATTATATCAACATAATCTAATTCTTTTAATATTTTATAAGTTTCAATTAATCTTTCATAATATTTTTCATAGAACGTTTGAGCAAGTGGAGTTACTTCGTATTGATTAAATACTTTGTATGCGTTGTTTCTATCTTCAACACTTGACACATATTCCGACATAGGTGCTGCTGCACAAATATATATATTTCTTGCCCCTGCTCCATACGCATCAAAAACACCTCTTAGTAAAGGGCTATTTTTATTACCAGAAAGTAAATCAACTGCGTTTTGTATTGAGGAAATTCTTATTGGATTATTTAATTCTATCCCATCTGCGTGACCTATTAGAAGAACAGATTGCATCATTGATTGATTAAGATCTTCATATGAAGGCCTATAGGTTATGGCTGCGGATTTGCCACCTTGGCTAGTTGATGAAGAAAGATTATATGCGTTATCTTTTAATTCAAATTGAGATTTTGCTGTGAGCAAAACGCCATTAATTGATGTTGTTGCAACAACTGTATAGGTTCCATTAAATATATCTTGCGGAACTATATAACGAAATATAAATTCAGTTGTTCCATTTCTTTCTATATAGGCACCTGGGCTTGATGCTTGAGTTGTGTACCTATAAGAAATTGGAGTAATAACTAATGCTCCAGATTGATCTTGTCCTCTATAAATATTAACTACTACATCAGATCCATTTTCTATTGGATCATATGATGAACCACTATTTAATAGTGTTAAAGTCACTGAAGCAGTTCCTGATGTCGCCGTTAGAGCCACATCAGATTCAACTGTTCTAAATGAAAAACTTGTTGAGTCAGGTATCTCCTGTATTGTGTGAATTCCGTTAAATTTAGAATCTACTCCAGATACCGTTACAGCTTGACCCAATTGAAAACTGTGAGCAGACAGTGTTGTTAATGTAGCTTTACTGTTAGATATTTGTTTAAATCCAATTGTTTTAGTAACAGTATTAGGTGTTGCTGTTTCTCTAGCATCGGCAACAAAAGTAAATTTAAATGTAAGATTTTGATTTTTTCGTACTATTAACACTTTAAACCTGTTTTTCTTTTGTTGCTCCAACTGTCCAGAAAACTATTTTTCCACCCCTACCTCTCATTGGAGAAGATGTATCTATAACATAGATGGTGTACTTGCCAGAAACATTTGGTATCATTTCATATATTCTATCACCTTCTCCAGGATTAACTGAAGCTTCAAAATAATATGTTACATTACTATTGGTTGCTACACCCTCATCTTCTTCTTGTGTTGATCTAGCATTGTTCATTCCACCAGGGAAAACGCTTCTCGTAGTAACTTGCTCTAATGTATCTTTATAGTTCCCATTTTCAAGTTTTCTTTGCAGTAGGATGTTGTATCCCCATTGTTTTAATTTTCTAGAAAAACTTTTCTCAAGATCAATCATAGTTGCGTATGCCTCTCTTAGGCATTGGATCGTACGTCAGTTCTGTTTTTCTAGTAGCTCCGTACAAATCTCTTTCGGTTAAATATGTAGCTCTTCCTGTGTCTGGATCTATATAGTTTCCAGCATTTACAACCGGCAGTGTTGGAAGACCTTTTGGTTGCATTGCTCTTGGGCCAGTTTTTCCAGCAAGCATTTCTTTTCTATAAGCTGCTGCAAGTTGGCACCATGTAACAGCATTACCTCTATTTATAGTGTTTCTTGGAAGATTTCTTCGTGTTACACTTAGGTCTCCAAGTTGAACAGATGTATCATCGTCTCCACCATAATTATATGTTCTACTTAAATCACAATTACATGCTGCTTTTATATACTCAAGAGCGGTAAAGCTTATCCCCGATGCTGGATTTGATTCATTAAAATCATAGATGCTTTTCACCTCAAGAGAGTAATAATGTAAAAGTTCTCCTATTTCCAGTAACGAAACTTCTGGAAAATAAGATTTAATTTCTTCTGGATTTAAATATATTGGATCAACGTCTGGGGCGAATGTTATTATTTCATCAGCTTTAAGAGTTATTGCTGGTTTATATTCATCAGTTGAAGTGCTGACGTAAAGTTGTTGATTTACGGTAATTGAAGTTCCGCCAGATATGTTCCCGATAAAAGTTATTCTATAGGTATCAGCTACGGTTGGCGTAAAATCATAGTAGTATTCGGAGCTACTTAAAGCTGTTGCACTAGTTGAAACAATTTGTGTATCATCAGATTTTTTTATAGTGACTAATACAGAAGTTGGAGATACAGGGACTTGTGCTCCGGTATCTTGGTTTATGTCAACAAATTTTACTTTTATTCTAACCCTGTCATTAACCAATACGGTATTAGTGGTCATTTGAACTCCAATTATAAAGATTTCTTATATAACAATAGTAGCTGTTATTAGCCTAATATAGATACTTCTGCAGACCCGCTAATTGATATAACTTGCGCTGATGATATTGCCATAATGTCTTTGTCTAAGACTTCCATGGTGATAGTCCCGGTTGGATCTACGTCTATACTTAAAACCCCTATAGTTGTATAGTTTGAATAATCTTCGTTGGCAGAAGTAAAAATAGATATATTATTTAATATAATAGGATTTACTAGACTCGCTGCACGGATTATTACAGTCCCAGAGTAAGATATGCCTGCGTTATTATATGTAAAATTACTTTGATTATATAACATAAATGCTCCAAAAATTGGGTTTACGTTATTTAATAGTAATGACTATTTCCATTCTAGCCCAGCGTCTTTTCTTAGATTTGGCATCCAGATTCTAGATTCACCTTCAATTGGAATTGGACTTCCGTTGTCTGGCGTTCCGTAACTAATAGCAGCTAGGTAGGCAATTCTTTTACCTTTTGTAACTGGATATACCTCATGGGTTCCAATATAATTTGTAGGGTATATGGCTATTGACCCAGCTTTTGGTTTATGGGTGTAATTTGCGTGCTTGAAGAATATTTCACCACCAATAAAATTTGTTCCATCTAATTCTTCTTCTGACTCAACTCCATCGTTAAGATATATATTTATACTTACTTTGCTGTGTTTTGGATATTCATTTTTTGGCGGCTTACCGTACTCATAAGGTATCTGGTCATCACAATGCTGACCTATTGATTGACCATTAGAATATGTAGCTATATGGCCTGGACTTCTCCACCAGCAAACGGTTGATGCCTCAGTATATATTTTGCAATATTCAACTAATGACTTATACACCAAGTCTTCTAAATTGTGGATTAGCTGCTGTTGTTCTGCTGTTGGCTTTCTGTCTGAAAGTCTACATAGTGGATCTACAAATCTTTCTGGGGCCATAGATACTGAGTCTAAATCAAATTTAAAACCAGTTCTATTTATAGCATAACGCTTTCCATCTTCTTCTACATAAGTAAAAGTATCTTCTTCTTGTTTCTTAAGCCAATTAATATAGTTAAATAAAAATTCTTGATCTATCTCAAATGCATCTTCTGCTATAGCAAGGCCTGAACCTATATCTTTTAAGATTATTTCTTTATTAAACATATTTAATAATTCGATTTCGTAACATAATATTGATTTGAAGATTCATCATATCCATTTTGCTTTAGGTGTTCTCTGTAATCAGAAAGCAAGCTTGGCATGTAGACGTTAGTGGAGTGCTTGGATAGTTCTGATTCTTTAATTGGATCTACAACATTTTCATTTACTTCTGGGTTTGGAGTTCCGTGACTATACCAACCTAAATATGTAAATCTAGTTCCAGAACCAACTGACTTAACTTCGTGAGCGGCCATGTAGTTTGCTGGGAAGAACATAATGTCACCTTTTTTAGGCTTATAGTCAATATCTAAATAATTAAAATAATGATGACCTTTTGTAAAGTTTCTTCCATTTAATTCTTCTTCTGTTTCAACTGAGTCATTAAAATATAAAATTGTACTAATTGTATTTCTTGTTGCCAGTTGATTATTTGGCGTCAATATTCCATATATATAATCTGCACTCACATCTGAATGACTGCCTAAATGAACACCTTTTTCATAAGAAACAATATGACTTTTTACTTTCCACCAAACACACTTAAAAGCTAATGGAAAAAAATCAAAATACTTTAGTAGATATTTATCTTTTGTTTCTTCAAGAAAAGACAGCAATTCAACAACCTCAGATCTTTGATCTCTGTGTACTGCGGACGCTCTGCCGGGCATGTTGTCAACACTATGTTTATGGAAAAAATATCCACTCTTGTTTACATAAATCTCTTCATTTGTTTCTGGATCTATCGTCAGTGAGTACATCGCGTCGCGTTCTTTTTTTACTGACTCTTTGGCGAAATCAAAAACAAAATCAAAATCTAAATTAAAAGCGTTTTCAAAAAGGACTACTCCACCGCCTAAATGTTTTCCTTCTACATTGTTAT